>ULYT01019225.1_pt1 | contig 23432 bp, 16 predicted proteins | sample 1962521 | NCBI WGS metagenome assembly ULYT01 (sample SAMEA4835873, study PRJEB28245) | human gut metagenome | biome: gut microbiome; material: fecal sample | place: Denmark | collected 2008 | reverse complement strand
GACGACACAATCGCTTTGATCAGAAAGTCACACAGTGGGGATAAGGCGGCAAGAGAACAGCTTGTAAAAGAAAATGTCGGACTGGTGCACTGTGTCGTGAAACGTTTTCTTGAAAGGGGCGCGGAACGCGAAGACTTGTTCCAGATAGGGAGCATCGGCTTGCTTAAGGCGATCGATAAGTTTGATCTGACATATAATGTAAAGTTTTCTACTTATGCAGTTCCGCTTATTTCCGGGGAAATCAAGCGTTTTCTGCGGGATGACGGAATGATAAAAGTGAGTCGTTCGCTAAAAGAGATCGCTTATAAAAGCGTACAGGCAAGAGAACGTCTCATCAGTTCGCTGGGGCGCGATCCGACAATAGAAGAGTTATCAGAAGAAGTCGGAGTGGAAAGAGAAGAACTTGTACAGGCGATGGAGGCGGGATGCGAGATTGAATCCATTTACCGGCCGGTTCATCAAAAAGAAGGAAGCGAGATACGGCTTCTTGATAAATTAGAAGAAAAAGAGAAAAGAGAAGACAAGATCTTGGATCTGATCGTTCTCAAAGAACTTCTCGAGACACTGGATGAAGAAGAAAAACAGTTGATTTTTCTTCGGTATTTTGCTGATCGGACACAGAGCGACGTAGGAAAGATCATGGGAATTTCTCAGGTACAGGTGTCGAGATCCGAGAAACGGATCATTGAAAAATTAAGAAAAAAAGGAGGAAGATAAAAGAATCGTATAAAATCCGGCAAAGGCAGCATACTACAGTAAAAAGAAGTGGATTTACTGAAAAATGCAGTGAAAAGGAGTCGGATCATATGATGGAAGATGGAAACGGACGAAAAAAAGTATGGATTTGTCTGTCGATTGTCGTGCTTGCGGCGGTTGTAATCGGAGCAGTGTATTACATGAATATGCCGAAGGAACACTCGGAAGAAGGATTTTTAATCCGGAGAGAAAGCGAGGACTGTGCGGATGGCATCAGGGAAAACGCTCTATATTAAAGGCGATAGAGATGTGGAGGTGACTAAGCCGGATGTAACACTTGCAGATCTGCTTTCTATGGAGTGCTCCGATCAGTCGCTTCTTCCGAAGCTTAAAACAATGAAAATATTGAAGTTTAAGAAAACGGGCAATCAAAGATGTGTGATTTCGGTGCTGAAAATAATCGCATGTATCCACGGCCAATATCCGGATATGGAAGTGCAGAATCTGGGAGAAACAGATATGATCGTAACATACGAAGATCAGAAAACACCGTCTTATGCATGGCATCTTACAAAAACTGCCTTTGTGACGGCTGTGACATTTTGCGGGGCGGCATTTTCGATCATGGCGTTTAATAACGATGTAGATGTAACGAAACTGTTTGATCAGATTTATCATCTTGTCACCGGAAATAAGCCGGGCGGCATAACGATTTTGGAAATCGCATATTCTGCCGGGCTTATGATCGGTATTTTGATCTTTTTCAATCATTTCGGGAAACGCCGTTTTACAGTAGACCCTACGCCGATGGAAGTGCAGATGCGGGTGTATGAAAACGATATTCAGACAACGCTTATTGAAAATGCGGCAAGAAAAGAAAAAGAGATCGATGTCGGAAAAGGAGGCGGTATCCATGGGACAGGCGGCTGAGGTGATCGTGGAACAGCTTGTGCTGGCTCTTGTCGGATTGAGTGCAGGGGCGGCTGTGGCAGGCGGCTTATTTTCTTTTATCGTGGAACTCGGAGTGATCGCTGATTTTGCCGATCGGACACACACGGGAGACAAATTGCTTTTCTATGAAACATGTGTGGCGCTTGGCGGAATAATCGGAAATATCGTTTTTCTTTTTTTCTCTTTTGCGCCGAATGAGGTATCGTTTGCTTCTGCGTCTTTTGCGTCCGGGGCGGTACAAGTTCTGTTTGGGATTTTTGCCGGGATTTTTGTCGGATGCTGGTCGATGGCGCTTGCGGAGATATTAAATGTTTTTCCGATCTTTATGCGCCGCGCGCGAATCGTCAGATACGCGTCTGTTTTTGTGATCGGCGCAGCCATAGGAAAAGGATTGGGAGCAGGATTGTTTTTCTTAAAAGGCTGGTAGAAGATGAAAGACAAGGCGGGATTTCAACAGGAAAATTATCTTGAAAGAGGCAGGGTTTTGGACTATCATTAATCTTAGTATTCTGAAAACAGGAAGCCCCTTGGCTTCAGACAATGGTAGTTCACTGCAGAAAGTCTGTCATATAGGGTGTATGAGATATTGTTTGGAAGATGACGATAGATTTAAGACACGGAAAGGAACGAAAACAGTATGCTTCAGATAAAAGAAATATGTAAGGAATACCGGACGGGAAGTCTTGTTCAAAAAGCGCTTGATAAAGTGAGCCTGAATCTGCGTGATAATGAGTTCGTGGCGATTTTAGGACCAAGCGGTTCGGGGAAAACGACGCTGTTAAATGTCATCGGAGGATTGGACAGGTATGACGGCGGAGACTTGATCATAAACGGGATTTCGACGAAGAAATACAAAGACCGGGACTGGGATTCGTATCGGAATCACACGATCGGTTTTGTGTTTCAAAGTTATAATCTGATCCCTCATCAAACACTTTTGGCAAATGTGGAACTGGCGCTTACGATTTCGGGAGTAGGCAAAGCGCAGCGCAGAGAACGTGCGAGACAGGCGTTGGAGAAAGTTGGCTTAGGCGAGCAGATCCACAAGCGCCCGAGTCAGCTTTCCGGCGGACAGATGCAAAGAGTTGCCATTGCAAGAGCGCTTGTAAATAACCCGGATATCCTCCTTGCCGATGAACCCACAGGGGCGCTTGACAGCGAGACAAGTATTCAGGTGATGGAGCTTCTTAAAGAGGTTGCGCAGGACAGGCTTGTTGTTATGGTAACTCATAATCCCGAGCTGGCGCAGCAGTATGCTACAAGAATCGTTGAGTTAAAAGACGGAAAGATTCGTTCGGACAGCGATGCATTTTATGTGGATGAAGAAACGGCAGACGTTCCGGAACATAAAAATATGGGGAAATCATCCATGTCGTTTCTGACGGCGCTTTCACTTAGCTTTCATAATCTCAAGACGAAAAAAGCGAGAACATTATTGACTTCTTTTGCCGGATCGATCGGAATTATCGGCATTGCGCTTATTCTCTCTTTGTCCGCAGGAGTGAATGACTACATAAAAAATATAGAAAGAGAAACGCTTTCCCAATATCCGCTTCAGATCCAAAGTACAGGATTTGATTTTACTTCGATGATGACAGGCGGGGAAGATTCGGAAGAAGTAAAAGCGGTGTCTGCGGGAACGGGAACATCTTCAAAAGAGCGGCGGGAAAAAGAAAATATATGGGTGATCGACATGGTCACGAATATGTTTTCGACAATGGATTCAAATGATCTGGAATCTTTGAAAAAGTTTTTAGACAGTAAAGAAAGCCGGATCGATCAATACACAAATGCAGTTGAGTATTCTTATCAGGTTGTTCCGCAGATCTATGCGCAAGACGGAGAGAAAGTCCGTCAGGTACATCCGGACCGCTCTTTCGAGGCGGCAGGGCTTGGTTCGTCTGTCGGCTCAAACAGTCTGATGTCTTCGATGATGAGTACAGACGTCTTTTATCAGATGCCGGCAGATTCCGATCTGTATAAAGATCAGTACGATGTGAAAGCCGGCAGGTGGCCGAAATCATACAATGAATGCGTACTTGTGCTGACGTCCGGCGGAGGTATGAGCGACCTTTTGCTGTACACGCTGGGCTTAAGAGATCCGTTGGAGCTGGAAGAGATGGTTGCGGGATTCGTCGAGGAAGAGCAGATCGAAGTTCCGAAAGATTCAACTGTCTATACATATGATGATATTCTCGGAAAAGAGTTTAAACTGGTAAACAGTGTGGATTACTATGAGTATGACAACAGTTATCATGTGTGGAAAGATCGTTCGGGAGATCAGACGTACATGGACAAAGTTGTGAAAAATGCCGAGCCGATCCGGATCGTCGGCATCGTTCAGCCTGTAAAAGATGCAAACGGAGCAGCTTTGATGTCAGGCATCAATTATCCCGCTTCATTGACAAAACATGTCGCAGAAGAAGCGGAAAACTCAAAAATAGTCAAAGATCAGAAGGCAGATCCGAAACGAAACGTTCTTACAGGGGAACATTTCGGGACAGAAAATGTAAAGGGCAACGTTAATATGGATTCTCTGATTACGATCGACGAACAAAAACTTGCCCGGGCATTTGCATTTGATCAAAATGCCTTTTCGGGAATGCAAAAAACGGATGGTCTTTCTGAGATTTTCCGTTCTGCCGGAAGTTCAGTCAATCTTTCGGGAATGTTAGATCTAAGTAAGATTCAAGTTCAGCTTCCCGAACTGCCGCAGAGGAATCTGGAAGAATTGCTGGGAGACCTTGATCTTACAGTTTCGCCGGAAGGATTTTTGCCGCTGGCAGAAAGCCTGACAGAAGGGTACGCAGAATATGCGGCCGCGCATCCGGAGGCGGACTATTCTGCGCTTGCACAACAGTTCGGACAATACCTTGGAACGCCAAAAGCGCAGGAAATCATACGAAGAAATATCAGTGAGATCATCCAGTCGGGCGGCGGGATGTCCGTGACGATGGAACAGCTTCAGGCAATGGTGAAAGAAATAGCGGAAGGATACGGAAAATTTATCGTTGAAAACGGCTATCAGGATCCGTCTAAGTTTGATGAATATTTGGCGGAATATATGCAGACAGAAGAAGCGAAAGCGATATTGAACCGATATGCAAATGAGATTTTCGGAGGTATTGCAGGTAATGTTCAGATTACCGCAGAACAGCTTCAGAAGCTTTCAAAAGAGCTCACGGAAGGGTATCTTCTCTATGCGGCGGAAAACGGGCTGGCTGATCCGACAAAGATCGGAGAGCATTTTATTGCATATTTAAAAACGGAAGACGGACGGCAAAGACTGTCTGACGGGATGAAAGGAATCGTAGACGCGGACAGTCTGGAACAGCAGATCACAGACGCGTTCGGTTTTTATATGAAAGGCGCGGTTTCCTCTTATGCGGGAGCCGTAGGAACAGCGATTGAGAGGCAGATCACATCGGCTATGGAGCTGGTTATGAATCAGATGGCAGAAGGACTGCAGTTTTCTGTAGGACAGGCAATGACACAGATCGGAAGCAGTCTGCAAAATGCTATGCATGTAGATGAAGATGCGTTTGCCGAGGCGTTTCAGATGAATATGACAGGAGAGGAACTGGCAGAACTGATGATGTCTATGGGAGCTGCGAAAAATGCGACGTATGACAATAATCTCAAACAGTTAGGTTATGTTGATTTCGCTGTTCCGACTACGATTTCGATCTATCCGAAAGATTTTGAAAGCAAAGAAGAAGTCGTCAGAATTCTTGATGATTATAACAGAAAAATGGAAGAACAAGGAAAAGAAGAACAGGTTATCACATATACGGATATGGTCGGCGCGCTGATGTCGTCTGTGACACAGATCATAGACGTTATCAGTTATGTGCTCGTTGCGTTTGTAGCGATTTCCCTTATCGTATCATCGATCATGATCGGTGTGATCACCTATATCAGTGTTCTTGAGCGAAAGAAAGAAATCGGGATACTGCGCGCAATCGGAGCTTCTAAAAGTAATATTTCACAAGTATTTAATGCCGAGACGTTTATTATCGGTTTGTGTGCGGGCGTGATCGGGATCGGGATAACGCTTCTGCTTTTGATCCCGGGAAATGCTCTGATCCATCATTTGGCAGGAACGAATGACGTAAGTGCGGTTCTTCCGGTAATTCCGGCGATCATACTTATTATTCTCAGCGTAATACTGACGCTGCTCGGAGGACTGCTTCCGTCTAAAAAAGCTGCGAAAAGTGATCCTGTAACTGCCCTTCGGACAGAATAATTTCTTGCATAAGCAATCAAGACAGATAACCAATGCTTGCGGCTGTGTATGTATAGAAAATCTTGATATGAACTATAAAAGCGATGGAGAAGTGATTTTTGATTATGGAAAATAAAATTGTCATACAGAATTTTGGACCGGTAAAAGAGGCACAGATTAATTTGAATAAAAAATTTCAGATATTTATAGGCGCTCAGGCTTCCGGTAAAAGCACAATTTGCAAGGTGGTATATTTTGTTCAAAATATAGAAGAAAATATATCTTTTGTCTAAAGAACGGATGCCATATTACAAAAAGAAATACCGATAAGATATGAGGTGGAAGAAAAATGAAAAATTTAATCTTTAGTTTAAATGCGACAGTACCGGTTTTCCTGTTAATGGCGCTTGGGTTTCTCTTTCGGAAACTCGGATGGCTCGACGAAGTATTTGCATCGAAAATGAATCAGTTCGTCTTTCTTGTGCCGCTTCCGCTTCTTGTGTTTGAAGATCTTGCATCTGTCGATTTTCAGAAAGTGTGGAATTTAAAATTCGTTTTATTTTGTTTCTTCGTGACTCTTGCAAGCATTGCTCTTGCCGGTATACTTTCGTTATTATGGAAGAACAGGGGAATAAGAGGAGAGTTTATACAGGCGTCATACAGAAGCAGCGCGGCGCTTCTTGGGATCGCATTCATCCAAAATATATACGGAGATGCGGGTCTGGCGCCTCTTATGATCATCGGAAGCGTGCCGTTATATAACATGATGGCAGTCGTCGTCCTGTCCTTCTTTCAGCCGGAACAAAGAAAACGAGATAAGTTGTTATGGAAAAAGACGCTGAAAGGGATCGTGACCAATCCAATCATAATCGGCATAGCCGCAGGTCTTTTCTGGTCGGCGCTTCGGATACCGATGCCGTATGTAATAGAAAAAACAGTGTCAAATATAGGCGCTGTCGCGACGCCTCTTGGATTGATGGCGCTCGGCGCTTCTTTTGATGTTCAAAAAGCGCTTGGAAAGATCAAACCTGTCATTGCTGCCTGTATGTTGAAGCTTGTCGGATTTACAGCGGTGTTTCTGCCTTTTGCGGTGATGCTCGGATTTCGCAGAGAAGAATTGATCGCGATTCTCGTCATGCTTGGATCGGCGACAACAGTAAGCTGCTATGTTATGGCAAAAAATATGGGACATGAAGGCACGCTGACGTCAGGCGTCGTCATGCTGACTACAGTATTCAGTGCGTTTACATTAACAGGGTGGCTGTTCATTTTAAAAAGTATGAATTTGGTATGAATAAGAATGGTTTCCTTATAAAGTGAAACTTCGTATCCGCTTCTCTTTGGAAAACCTGAAGTTGGTCTCATACAGTATAAAATTATCTGTGTGAGATTAGGAGCGCATTGCATCAGTTGTGTTTTGTGTACAAAACTCACATAAAACAAACGAAAATAGGCACATATTATTACGGGAAATCATAAAAAATTCCGTTTTTACTCTAATCTATAAGGAAAAATGCATAAAAAACTTTAAAAAAAATTAATTTATGATAGAATATAAACAATACTGGTCTTTCGTGGGAGGAGAAAAACCAAAAGACAGTTTAGCAATAGCAGAAAAAACAGTATCGTAGAATGGAGAAAAAGTATGAAAAAGAAAATGTGGAGGACGGGGTTGTGCGGATTGACAGCGTGCAGCATGTTGTTCACTATGCCGGCGTTGGCATGGGCGGCAGATGAACCCCAAAACACGAACATTGATAACGGACTCATTGCGTATTATGACTTTGAGAATGTGAATGAGAAGAAAGTTCCGAACGTAAAAGATCAGTCAAAATATGAGGGTGAATTGAAAGGTTCAAATGTTTCGATTGCATCAGATACGATTTTTGGGAAATCCCTGAAATTTACAGAGGGAACTGAAGGTACTATGGAAATCCCTCAGATTATGAATACGTCTCAGAACAGTTATTCGATTTCTTTGTGGTTCAAATATGATACGAATACAAATAGAGAAGGGAAAAATACAGTTCTGCTTCAGCAGAGCGGACAGGGGCGTACATTTTTACAGTTTACGAAAGATAATAAGTATGCGACTTATGTAAATGCGACGAATGTATATAGCGATAAGACGGTTGATCTTAGCCAGTGGCAGCATGTAATGGCTACATACAATAAAGATACAAAGAAAATTGCGTTTTATATAAACGGAGAAAAGGATAGCGAGAAAGATGCAGGTAATCAGGTTGTTAATGAGTTGACAAACCTTTTGATCGGGCGTCATAAAAATGCAGGAAATGACCCGCTTTCTATGAGAGGTCTTGTGGACGAAATCCGTGTATATGATAAAGTTCTCACAGCAGAAGAGGCAAAAGCTGTTTATGAATCAAAAGCAGGAGCAATGCTCTTCCCACAGTTACAGGAAACTCTTAAAGAGGCGAAAGCATTAGATGAATCGGGAAGTTTGGGCGCAGAAGTAGAAGAAGCGAAAGTTTTGAAAGAAGCGATTACAGAAGCGGAAAAATTAACTTCTCAAAGTCCGTTGTCTGAAATATCCGAGATGATTGAAACTCTTGAAGAAGCAATGAAGAATTATCGTGCTGAGGTCGGAGTTGTACTTACAGTTTCTCCGACAAAAGAGGAGCGCTCTATTGACAGAGGAACAATAGGTATCAACCACCGTTATGCGTTCAACGGATATGGTTCTTTTGACAGCACGACAATGAAAATGAAAGATGAGTTTACAGAGCTTTACAAAGATGCGGGATTTGGTTCTATCCGTTATCCGGGAGGAACGATCTCAAACCTGTTCCGTTGGAAAGATACGATTGGGGATAAAGAAGACCGTGTAAATCAGATCCATGGCTTTTACAACAATCGGGGGCAGGGTGGAATCGCTCCGAACTTCGGATTGACAGAAGTTGCTGATTTCGCATATCGTGATGACGTTCAGTCAGAGATTGTTTATGTATACGGTTTCGGACGTGGTTCTGCACAGGATGCTGCAGATCTTGTAGAGTATTTGAACGCTCCGGCAGGAAGTAATCCGGGCGGTGGTGTTGCATGGGCAGATATCCGAAAAGCAAACGGACATGAAGAACCATATAATGTACGCTACTTTGAAATTGGAAACGAGAATAATCAGGGTGGCGATGACGGAACAGCTTCTCAACAGTATTGGATGTCAAAGGTTGAAGGTGGAGCTGAAAAGGCGTATGTAGAAGGTGGAGTGGCAAGCTTTACAAAACAGTATGCGGTGAAAAAAGATGACTGGAATAAGACAGCATCTGTCAGTGACGGAACAGCAAATCAGGTTCGTTACATGCGTTATGCAAACCCGAATCCGATGACAGGAAAAGATGGAAAGACATTGGTTGAGAACTTTGAAGCTGTTCAAAAAGGAAGCGTTGAAGTATGGGTAGGCACTGACGGAGAGGGAAACAATCATAAATGGGAGATTGTGGATAGTCTCGAAAATGCAGGTGCAAATGATAAAAAAGTAACGATTGATTACAGAGACGGATCCATTCACTTTGGTGACGGAACACATGGTAAAATTCCGGATAAGGGTCAGCAAATCTATGTGACATATAAAGTTGACAGAGACGGATTTGTGGATGTTTCTAAAGCAATGAAAGATATGACGGCAGAGATTAACGAAATCAATGCTAAAAGCGGAAGTGCAGAAAAGGCATCCTGCTATGTATACTCCAGTTGGGAAACAAAAGGTTTTATTGATAAGATGGCAGCAGGTAACTGGAACGATTATTATGATGGTCTGACAATTCATCCATATTGTGGAGATCCGGGTGCGGATCAGGACAAAGGTGCGTTTTATGACTCGGCAATGCGTCTTGCGGAAAATGTAGGTATTCAGAAAGTTAAAAATTATGTAAACATGCTTCCGCAAGGAAAAGTTCCGGTTATATCTGAGTATGGTATTTTCAGATCTACATCGCCGCTTCTTCGTTCTCAGACACATGCAGTATATATTGCAAAAGTGCTTATGGAGTATGTTCGTCTCGGTAGTCCGTACATCCAGAAACACTGTCTTGTAGACTGGTATAGTAGTGGTGCAGACTCACTTGGACCTACACAGCAGGCGGTTATCCAGGCAGTACCGCAGACGGGCGCTAATCAAGGAACAGGAGAAGGGAACTTCCGTTTCTTCTCAACACCTTCAGCAAAAGTGTTCGAGTTATTCTCTAACTCATTTGCAAAAGGAACGAAAGTAGTCGGAACAGAGTTTGAACACGTAGAAACATTGGCAAACGGAACAAAAGCATATTCCGCAATCGCAAGTAAAGGTGATGACGGAACGTTGTATGTAACTGTAGTAAATACAGACCGTGAAAATGATAAGAAACTTCGCGTGAAAGTAGACGGCGTAGATCTGACAGGAAAAACAGTAGAAGTACAGACGCTCGCGGGTGAAAGCTTCGTTGATGAAAACAGCTTGGCAGAGCCGGATAAAGTAACGATTGAAAACTCAACAGTTACGGCAGAAGGCACAGATCTTGAGCTGACGGCAAAAGCACACTCCGTAATGTCAATTACAGTGAAAGAAAAAGTGGATCCGCCTGCACCGGAGACATATACAGTAACAGCAAAAGCAAACAATACGGACATGGGAACTGTAACGATTGACCCTGTAAAAGATAAATACAATGCAGGCGAAAAAGTAACAGCAACAGCGACAGCAAAAGAAGGCTATGAGTTTGTAAACTGGACAGTAGACGGTCAAGAAGTTTCTACAAAAACTACATATGAACTTACAGTAGAAAAGAACACAGAACTGACAGCTAACTTTAAAGCAAAAGCTCCGGTAGAAGAGAAGTTTACAGTAACAGCAAAAGTAAATGACTCTAAGATGGGAACAGTAAAACTTGATCCTGACAAAGCAGAATATGCTAAGGGAGAGAAAGTAACGGCAACAGCAACGGCAAAAGAAGGCTATGAGTTTGTGAACTGGACAGTAGAAGGGAAAGCGGTTTCTACAGAAACTACATATGAATTCTTAGTAGATAAGAACGTAGAACTGACAGCGAACTTTAAAAAGACAGAAAAACCGGTAGAGAAGGTTACAATAACAGTAAAAGCAAACGACTCTAAGATGGGAACGGTAAAACTTGATCCTGCAAAAGAAAGCTATGAAAACGGCGAAATTGTAACAGCGATTGCGACAGCAAAAGAAGGATACAAGTTTGTGAACTGGACAGTAGCCGGCAAAGTAGTTTCTGATAAAGCAGAGTACAAGTTTAAGGTTGACAGAGCAGCGGAGCTGCAAGCAAACTTTGTAAAAGTGTCAGAAGATCCGAAACCGGAGAATCCGAAGGATGAGGATAAAGCAGTTCAGACAGGAGACAACGGCGTATCACCGATCATTCCGCTTGCAGGGTTGATGTTAGCGGCAGGAGCGGCAGTCGTAGCTCTTCGCAAAAAAGAAGACTAATCTGAATATTTGAACAGTCTGAAAAACAGATCGGATAGCATAAAGATTGTCTTGATAAAAAGCAAAAAATGAAACAAAACCAGAGGCGCCGCGCTATGCGGCGTCTCTTTCTGTATAACGAATGGCGTGGGCTGAACTGCTACATATTTATAATCAGGTATCAAATAAAGATAGGAAAAGAAATAAAAATCGGTTATAATAAGTATAAGAAGGTTGACTGGTGGAGCAAATAAAAATGGATAGATATTTGAAATGAATGCTTATGAACGATTGATTTCGTGGAATAAAGGATAATGTTCATAAAATACAAATTTAAGGTATTGGAAAGTATGATTTTTAATAATAGAGAGTTGGTAAAAGAGGTGGTATATCTATGACAACAAGAGAGTTAGTGAGTCAATATGTTGAAGTGCTCTGTAAAATATACGGAAAACATTTGAAAACAGTTATTCTGTATGGTTCTTATGCAAGGGGCGATTATACAAAGGACTCGGATATAGATATTATGGTGCTTTTGGATTTAAGTGATATAGACATTAAAAAGTATCGTCATGAGTTATCTAGTGCAACCTATGATTTTAATATGGATTATGATGTAGATATTAAGCCGATAGCAAAGAATCAAGAGCATTTTAATAAGTGGGTAGAAGTGTATCCGTTTTATTCAAATGTGGCAAGTGAGGGGGTAAAGTTATTTGACGCAGCATAATGAAAAAGGCACAAGGCGAGATTTGGTTCTATATAGGTTGGAAGTTGCTAAAAGTGATATAAAATCAGCAAAAATTCTTTTAGATGCAGGAGAATGCAGGGGAGCGAATAACAGAGCCTATTATGGAATTTATCATGCTATTTCAGCTATTCATGCTTTAGATGGAAACGCATATAAGAGGCATAAGGATGCCCTTGCAAATTTTAATAAAAATTATATCAAGACAGAAATCTTCCCAAGAATTTTGGGAAGGAAAATTGCTGAGGCTGAAGAAATACGACATGCCAGCGATTATGATGACTTCTATATAGCGACTAGAGAAGAAGTTGAGGAACAAATTGACACAGCAGTAGAATTGGTTGAAAAAATAGAAGAATACGTCTTGAAAGAGATGGGATAATCGTTTTTGTATCATTCATGAAATATCTATGGAGATTTTTGAAGAGCAAAATGCATTGTGGGTATTGGAAGATACTGATATATATAAATATAGACTTATAGAATTGTGACAAAATAATATATTATTATCCTACACAGAAAGTGATATCGTTTGCATAAGCGCGGAGGTATCACTTTTTCGTTTGTGTTATAATCTGATATATAAAAATAAGAATAAAGAAAAGGAGACTGTTGCTATGAGATACATAGAAGAAAGGTGTTTTGATATGAAAGAAAACAAACGAACAATTTCTGTAGATTAACTTCTTTTTTGTAAAGATTGTGAAAATGAAACACTGTTTCTACATACGAAAAGACTCTATGCAGACAACGAAGAATATCTCTGTTATCCTCTAAACATTCTATTGTGAAATTACAGTGCAAATTGTCCGTAAAATGTGTTACACTTCTAATACAGCAAAAAATAGCTTTTGATTTATCACCGCAGGCTGATCGGTTTCTATAATGGCAGAACGATGAGCGCGGCGGAGCTGATAGGCTGATTTTTGTATGCTGTGTTGATATAGGAGGGAACGACTGTGGAAGCGTATACAAGTTTTGCGTATGTTTATGATACATTTATGGATAATGTTCCTTATGGCGAATGGGCGAGGCACATCCGCGAGAAGCTTTGCGAACATGGCGTGACAGACGGGATCGTGCTCGACCTCGGATGCGGAACAGGAACGATGACGGAACGGCTTGCCGGATATGGATACGATATGATAGGGGTCGATAATTCGGAGGAAATGTTAGAACTTGCGATGGAAAAGAAAACGGAGTCAGGATATGATATCCTCTATCTGCTTCAGGATATGCGCGGGTTTGAGCTGTACGGAACCGTTCGGGCGGTCGTAAGCGTCTGCGATTCCGTTAACTATATAACAGAACCAGACGAACTGGAAGAAGTCTTCCGACTTGTAAACAATTACCTTGATCCGAAAGGGATTTTTTTATTTGACTTCAATACTGTTCACAAATACCGCGATGTGATCGGTGACAGTACGATCGCGGAAGACCGCGGCGTGTGCAGCTTTATTTGGGATAACAGATACTATGAGAAAGAACAGATCAACGAGTACGATCTGACGCTGTTTATCGCGGAAGATTTTAACCCTATGGAAAATGCATATGTTTCAGAAAGAACGGCAGATTCGGAAGATGCTCTGCTTTCAGAAGAAGGAGCGGGTGACTTGGAAGATACTATGTTTTCAGAAGAAGAGGGTGGCGAAAACGGAAGTTTATATCGGAGATATACGGAGACGCATTATCAAAGAGGGTATACGCTTGCCGAGATACAAGAACTTCTGGAACGTGCAGGTCTTGTATTTATAGAGGCTTACGATGCGGATACGAAAGAGACGCCGAACGATACGAGCGAGAGAATATGCGTGATCGCCCGTGAAAACGGAAAATAAACAGAATGAGTAATAATAAAATAACGATAAATTCATGATAAATAAACAGAGCAAGCGACAAAAAGAAAATAGAATGAAGTAATGATAAAATAAAACAGAACAGGAGAAAGATTGATGAAAGATTATATTGTAAGAGCATCTGCGGCGAATGCACAGATCCGCGCATTTGCGGCAGTGACAACAGAACTGACAGAGGAGGCTCGCAAGCGTCATGAGACAAGTCCTGTCGCAACGGCGGCTCTCGGAAGACTGCTCACAGGCGGAGCAATGATGGGAAGCATGATGAAAAATGACACAGATATGCTGACGATACAGATCAAATGTTCCGGTCCGATCGGAGGTCTTACAGTGACAGCGGACAGCAAAGGGAATGTCAAAGGTTATGTGCATGAACCGAATGTGATTCTTCCTCCGAAAAACGGAAAACTCGATGTAGGCGGAGCGCTCGGACAGGGCGTAATGACGGTGATAAAAGACATGGGGCTTAAAGAGCCGTATTCAGGACAGACGATTCTTCAGACAGGGGAAATCGCGGAAGATCTGACGTATTATTTCGCTACGTCAGAACAGGTTCCGTCTTCCGTAGGGTTGGGCGTTCTCATGGAAAAAGACAATACGGTGCGCTGTGCAGGCGGATTCATTGTGCAGGTAATGCCGTTTATCGAAGATGAAGTGTTGAACAAACTGGAAGAAAATATTCAGAACATCCGATCTGTAACTTCTATGCTCGATCATGGACATACGCCGGAAGAAATGCTTGCGCAAGTATTAGAAGGACTTGATCTTGAGATTACAGATACGATGCCTGCAAAATTTTATTGCAACTGTTCAAAGAAGCGGATCGAAAAGGCAATTATCAGCATCGGTAAAAAAGATATTCAGTCAATGATCGATGATGGAAAAGATATCGAAGTAAAATGTCATTTCTGTAATGAAGCATATAATTACACTGTAGACGAGCTGAAAGAATTACTGAAAAAAAGCAGATAAGGCAGAAAATCAGGCAAAACAGTTATTACGGATGAAGATAGAAAATAGAGTAAGACGGCTTGTGCCGATGATGGGGAAACCAGAAAAGCCGGGAGCGGAAAGGTGGAGTTAAAGATGAGACATGGTTTTGTGAAAGTAGCGGCTGCCACGCCTGATATTCGAGTGGCAGATGTGGAATATAATACAGAACAGATATGCAGGGCGATCGATCAGGCATATGAAAAAGGGGCGAAGATCGTCGCATTTCCCGAATTATGCGTAACAGGATATACATGCGGAGATCTTTTTACGCAGAACGTTTTGCTGAACGCGGCATACGGCGCAGTGAAAAAGATTGCAGGGCATACAAAAGGCAAAAACATTCTGGCGTTTGTGGGAATGCCGCTTACAGAAGGCGGGAAACTTTATAACACGGCGGCGGCAGTCAACGATGGAAAAGTGATCGGATTTACAACGAAAACATTTCTTCCCAATTACGGAGAGTTTTACGAGATGCGTCAATTCACTCCGGGACCGGACAGTGTGAGGTGGATTCAGTTTGACGGAGAAAAGGTTCCTTTCGGGCCGAAGATCCTGTTTCAGGATGATGAGACGGCGGATCTTATAGTAGGCGCGGAAATATGCGAAGACGTCTGGTCTCCTGTTCCTCCGAGTATTGAGGAGGCTTTGGCAGGAGCGACGATCATTGTCAACTGTTCTGCAAGTGACGAAACGGTCGGAAAAGGAAGTTACAGAACCCGTCTGATCGCAGGTCAGTCCGCGCGCCTGATCGCGGGATATGTCTATGCGAACGCGGGAGAAGGAGAGTCAACGACGGATCTCGTTTTCGGAGGACATAATATCATTGCGGAAGACGGAACGATCCTCCGGCAGTCAGAACGTTATAAAAACGAGATCATTTATTCAGAGATCGATCTTGAAAAAATTGTAGGAGAGAGACGTAAAAATACGACGTTTTCACCGGAAAAGCTAAATTGCGGTTGTCCGGTAGTTGTGCCGTTTCATGTGGGAATATGCGATACTGTTCTTACGAGAAACTTTTCACAGCATCCGTTCGTGCCGTCTGACGAGGCGGCGCGAGCGCATATTTGTGACGAAATCTTGACAATTCAGGCAATGGGTCTGAAAAAAAGGTTGTCGCATACGAATGCAAAATCAGCGGTTGTCGGCATTTCGGGCGGTCTGGATTCTACATTGGCTCTGCTTGTCACGGCAAAGGCGTTCGATATGCTGGGACGGGATAAAAAAGAGATTATTGCGGTTACGATGCCGTGCTTTGGGACAACAGACCGCACATATAATAATGCGTGTGAGATGACGAGACAGACCGGAGCGACGTTGATTGAAGTGCCGATCGGAGAAGCGGTGAACGTTCATTTCAGAGATATCGGACATGATCCCGATGTGCATGATGTAACTTATGAAAATGCACAGGCAAGAGAGCGGACTCAGGTGCTTATGGATATTGCGAATCGGGAAGCCGGTATGGTGATCGGAACAGGCGATATGTCGGAGCTTGCTTTAGGGTGGGCGACATATAACGGAGATCACATGTCTATGTACGGCGTCAATGCGTCTGTACCGAAAACGCTTGTGCGTCATCTTGTTCAGCATGCGGCGGATACAACAGAAAATGAATCATTAAGACAGGTACTTTATGATGTGCTTGATACGCCTGTAAGTCCTGAACTTCTTCCGCCGAAAGACGGAGACATAGCACAGAAAACAGAAGATCTTGTCGGACCGTACGAACTGCATGACTTTTACCTTTATTATATGCTCCGCTTCGGTTTCTCACCGGAGAAAATTTTTACTTTGGCGGTGAATGCGTTTGCAGGCGTTTATGAAAAAGAGACGATTTTGAAATGGCTGAAAATATTTTATCGTAGATTTTTCTCGCAGCAGTTCAAACGTTCTTGTCTGCCGGACGGACCGAAAGTCGGAAGCGTAGCTCTTTCGCCGCGAGGCGACTGGAGAATGCCAAGCGACGCATGCGCGGCGTTATGGCTGAAAGAGTTGGAACAACTGCAATAACTGTAAATAACAGGAATAACCGGAAACAACAAGGATAGATAGAAACAACAGGAATCATCGGAACATCTCTTTGGGAAACGAGGTGTTGACGGAACTGTTATATAAAATGAGTGGGAAAGTGTGAGAATATATGAAACTGATCAAGACAGAAGAAGCGGTCGGAAGTGTACTCTGCCATGACATTACACAAATCATTCCCGGCGTTGTAAAAGACGCAGTTTTCCGAAAAGGGCATGTGGTAACGCAAGAGGATATTCCGGTACTGCTCTCGGTTGGAAAAGAGCATCTGTATGTATGGGAGAAACAAGAAGGAATGCTTCATGAAAACGAGGCGGCGGAAGTTTTAAGACGAGTATGTCAGGGGAGATTTCTGAAAGCGTCAAAGCCGAAAGAAGGGAAGATTGAGCTGACGGCGGAAACAGACGGACTGCTTAAAGTTGATAAAGAAAAACTGAACGCGGTAAATGGGTTAGGACAAATCGTGATCGCATCACGCCACGGGAATTTTCCTGTGAAAAAAGGAGACAAGGTCGCAGGAATGCGTGTCGTACCTCTCGTGATCGAAGAAGAAAAGATGGAACAGGTTAACCGGATGTGCGGAAACGAACCGATTTTTACGATTCTGCCGTTTTGTCAGATGAAAGCGGCGGTCGTGACAACCGGAAGCGAAGTGTATCACGGAAGGATCGAAGATAAATTTACTCCTGTTGTAAAAGAAAAACTAAGAGAGTGCGGTATGGAAGTAATCGGCGATACTCTTTGCAGTGACGATGCCGATATGGTTACAGAAGCTGTGAAAAAGTGGATCGAACAGGGGGCGGAACTGGTTGTCTGCACCGGAGGAATGAGCGTTGATCCTGATGATCGTACACCTCTTGCAATCCGAAATGCGGCAGATGAAGTGATCACTTATGGAGCTCCGGTTTTACCCGGCGCGATGTTTATGCTCGCATATGCAGGAAAAGTTCCGATCATGGGACTCCCGGGATGCGTAATGTATGCAAAACGGACGATATTCGATCTGATACTGCCGAGAATTGCGGCGGGGGAACGGCTGAAAGCAGAAGATTTTACCGCGCTCGGAGAAGGCGGTTTGTGTTTGAACTGTCCGGTGTGTACTTTCCCGAACTGCAGTTTCGGAAAATAGGAAGAAAAATAAATCATAAAAGGAATGAGAGGAAAATTTTCGGAGGTAGTAAAATGAGAACCGGTATACAGGAAGAATTAGAATTGTATATGAGTAAATCTGTGGCGCAGGCATCAAACAGAGAGATTTATGAAGCGTTGCTTTTGTTTGTGCAGAAACTGGCGGCAGGAAAAGAAAGAGCTGCAGGGAAAAAGAAGCTTTATTACATTTCGGCAGAGTTTTTGATCGGAAAACTGTTGTCAAACAATATGATCAATCTCGGTATTTATGATGAAGTAAAAGAAATGCTCTTTCAAAACGGAAAAGATATATGTCAGATCGAGGAGGTTGAGCCGGAGCCATCTCTTGGAAACGGAGGGCTTGGGAGACTGGCGGCATGTTTTCTTGATTCGATCGCAACACTCGGACTGCCCGGAGACGGGATCGGACTGAATTATCACCTCGGCCTGTTCAAACAGGAGTTTAAAGACCATCTTCAAAAAGAGCTTCCGAATCCGTGGATTGAGAAACAGTCATGGCTGACAAAAACGGATGTTGTCTATCCGGTTTCTTTCAGAGGATTGAAAGTTAATGCAAGAATGTACGATATCGCAGTGACGGGATATCATGATCAGACAAACAAACTGCACCTTTTTGACATCGATTCTGTTGATGAGGGAATCGTGGAAGACGGAATTCATTTTGATAAAGAAGATATCGCAAAAAATCTGACGTTGTTTTTATATCCTGATGACAGCGATGAAAAAGGAAGGCTTCTGCGCATTTATCAGCAGTATTTCATGGTAAGCAGCGCCGCACAGATGATCTTGGATGAATGTGTGCAAAAAGGAAGTACATTGTATGATCTGCCGGATTATGCTGTCATCCAGATCAACGACACTCATCCTACAATGGTCATTCCCGAACTGATCCGGCTTCTTGTGGAAAGAGGGCTTGATATCGATGAAGCGATCGATGTCGTATCCCGTACATGCGCGTATACGAATCATACGATTTTGGCAGAAGCGCTTGAAAAATGGCCGATCGGATATTTAAAAAAGGTTGTGCCGCAGCTCGTTCCGATCATTGAGATACTTGATGATAAAGTTCGCAGAAGATTCAGCGATGAATCAACAGCCATCATAGACAGAAACGATACTGTTCATATGGCGCATATCGACATTCATTACGGATTCAGCGTTAACGGAGTGGCGGCGCTTCATACGGACATCTTAAAACAATCGGAACTGAATCATTTTTATAAAATCTATCCTGATAAATTCAATAATAAAACAAACGGGATTACGTTCCGCAGATGGCTTCTTCACTGCAACCCGCGTCTTACGGCGCTGCTTGATGAAACAATCAAAGACGAGTATAAAGAAGATGCCTCTAAACTTGTCAAACTGCTTGAATACAAAGACGACGAGACTGTTTTGAAACGCCTTTTAGAGATTAAAAAAGAAAATAAAAAAGATCTTGCCGCGTATCTGAAAGAGACACAGGCAATAGAGATAGACGCAGATACGATTTTCGATATTCAGGTAAAAAGACTTCACGAGTATAAACGGCAGCAGTTAAATGCACTGTATATTATTGATAAATATTTGGAGATCAAGGAGGGGATTCTTCCGAAAACTCCGATCACAGCGATCTTCGGGGCGAAAGCGGCTCCGGCATATGTGATCGCAAAGGATATCATTCATCTTATACTTTGCCTGCAGGAGATCATTAATAATGATCCGGAAGTAAGTCCTTATCTGAAAGTTGTCATGGTAGAGAATTATAATGTGACAAAGGCTGAAAAACTGATTCCTGCATGTGATATATCCGAGCAGATCTCTCTTGCGTCAAAAGAGGCAAGCGGCACGGGGAATATGAAGTTTATGTTAAACGGTGCAGTCACTCTCGGTACAGAGGACGGGGCAAACGTAGAGATACATGAACTTGTAGGAGACGATAATATTTTCGTGTTCGGAGCGTCAAGCGACGAAGTAATCGAACATTATAAAAAAGCGGATTATTCGGCAAAAGATTATTATAAAAAGAATCCGAAGATCAAAGCGGCGGTTGATTTCATTACAGAAAAACAGATGATGAAGATCGGATGCAAAGAAAGTCTGGAGCGTCTGCAAAAAGAGCTGATAGGAAAAGACTGGTTTATGACATTTCTTGATTTTGATGCGTACAAAAAGGCAAAAGACAAGGCGCTGGCGGCGTATACAGATCAAAAGGAATGGGCGAAAAAGATGCTTGTCAATATTGCCGAAGCAGGCTACTTCTCATCAGACAGAACGATTGAACAGTATAATAGAGATATTTGGAAATTAACCAGATCATAAGATTAAAGAAAAATATTAGTAAAACGGTATATTGATGAAAAGGGGGATGGTTATGGAACGGGCAAGCGGCGTGCTGCTTCCGATATTTTCACTGCCGTCAAAATATGGAATCGGATGTTTTTCAAAAGAAGCCTATCAATTTATTGACAGGCTTAAGGCGGCAGGGCAAAGTTACTGGCAGATTCTTCCGTTAGGGCCGACCGGATACGGAGATTCTCCGTATCAGTCTTTTTCTACATTTGCAGGCAATCCGTATTTTATCGATCTTGAAACGCTTACAGGAGAAGGTTTGTTGACAGCGCAGGAGTGCGAATACGGATGTGAGAGAATACGGGAAGATAAGATAGATTATGAAAAAATATATAAGATACGGTTTCAAATACTTGAGAAAGCGTTTTCGCGTTTTGGAGAAAATGACGAATACCGCGCATTTGTTTCGGAAAATCAATTTTGGCTGGAAGATTATAGCCTCTATATGGCGATCAAAGACCGAAACGGCGGCGTGAGTTGGAATGAATGGGAAGAACCGCTTAAAAACAAAGAGTCACAGGCGATTGAAAATGCAAAAGCAGAGCTGTCGCGTCAGATTGCCTTTTACAAATTTCAGCAATATGAATTTGACAGACAGTGGAAACGCCTTCGCTCTTATGCGAACGAAAACGGCATAGAGATTATCGGAGATATTCCGATCTATGTTGCGTTTGACAGCGCGGATACATGGTCGGCGCCGGAGATGTTCCGTTTTAATGACGCTCTTGAACCGATCGATGTTGCGGGATGTCCGCCGGATGGATTTTCGCAGACAGGACAGTTGTGGGGGAATCCGCTCTACGATTGGGAATATCATAAAAAAACAGGGTACGACTGGTGGATTCGCAGGATCGAACACTGTTTCCGGCTGTATGATGTCGTGCGGATCGATCATTTCCGCGGTTTTGATGAATATTATGCTGTTCCGTACGGAGAAAAAACGGCAGTACACGGAAAGTGGATGCCGGGACCGGGGATAGAGCTGTTCCGGACGCTGGAAGAAAAGATCGGCAGAAAAAGGATTATTGCCGAAGATCTCGGCTTTTTAACTCCGAGTGTGATACAGCTTTTAAAAGAAAGTGGATTTCCGGGGATGAAAGTGCTTCAGTTTGCATTCGATTCAAGGGAAGATTCAAACTATCTCCCGCATACATATACAAGAAACTGCGTTGTATATACGGGAACTCACGATAATGATACGACAAAAGGATGGTATCACACGGCGGCAGGATCAACACGGCAGTTTGCAAAAGAATACATGTATAAGCCCCGTCTTGATGAAGATACGCTTGCGGGAGATTTTATTGCTATGGCAATGGGAAGCGCGGCGGATCTGTGCATCGTTCCGATGCAGGATTATCTGGGACTTGGAAGCGATGCACGAATTAATACGCCGTCCACACTTGGCGGGAATTGGGAATGGCGTATGAAACCGGGAGAGCCGGATGAAGGGACAGTTCGGGAGATGGAGCGAATGACAAAAATATACGGACGGCTGCGTTTTACTTAAATAAAGTTCCGAACCAGTAGATCAGTCCCAGTCCCCAGCTTGTGAAAATACCGTACAGGATAACAGGACCGGCGATCGTAAAAATTTTACATCCGATGCCGAATACCTGACCTTCTTTTTTGTATTCGATGGCAGGGGCAGCTACTGAATTTGCGAATCCGGTGATCGGCACGAGCGCTCCGGCGCCTCCCCAGGCTGCAAGTTTCTGGTAAATTCCGGTTCCGGTGAACAAAACGCTTAAAAGGATGAGCGACAGAGACATCCAGCGGCTGCACTCATCGGGAGAAAGATTTCGTAATTCAAAATAATGATAAATAACTTGTCCGAGCAGGCAGATCAGCCCGCCGAGGAAAAACGCTTTGCACATATTCAGAAAAAGATTATGTCGGGGCGTTTTTTCTTTTACATATTGTTCATATTGTTTTTCTTGTTTCAGTTTTTGTATTTTATCCATAGATGAAACACACTCCTTGCATTTCGCGCAACACGCGCGTTTTTAATTTCTTTTCTGTTAGTATCTGAAATAATTTTCCGAATATGTATATAAATTCATAATAATTTTTCGCAAATATGCCGACAATAAAAATAATAAAAATAAAACTGTAACAGTTCAGCCCACGCCATGTGTAAAACGCAATGTGTGCGTAACGTGGCTGATGGAAGACGGAGTCAGGGAAAGGAAGGATTATGGATCAGATAAAAGGGGCGCAAAGCATTATGTTTCGGGAAGCGCCGTATCTTATCAGCGCTGCGTCTGTCGCAGGCAGCAAAGAGGCGGATGGACCAATCGGGAAATTATTTGACGTGACAGATAAAGACGACCTGTTCGGAGCACAGACATGGGAAGAAGCGGAGAGTAACATGCAGAAAGAAGCGTGTGTTCTTGCGGCAGGAAAGGCACATGTGGACTTGAAAAAGATCCGATATCTTTTTGGAGGGGATCTTTTGCGGCAGGGAATAGCAACTTCAATGGGGGTAGAGGCTTTGCAGATTCCGATGTTCGGCCTCTACGGAGCATGTTCTACATCAGGAGAAGCGCTTGCGCTTGCATCTATGAGCGCTGCCGCAGGATACGGAGGAACGATGATCGCCGTCACATCAAGTCATTTTGGAAGTGCGGAAAAAGAGTTTCGCTTTCCGTTAGGATATGCGAATCAGAGACCTCTTTCTTCACATTGGACAGTGACGGGAAGCGGCGCGTTTCTTGTGCAGTCGGCAGAGGAATACAGAAAACAAAATACAAAGTCGTACTTTTCTAATATTCGCATTACAGGAGTAACTGTCGGAAAGATCGTAGATTATGGCTTGAAGGATTCTCAAAATATGGGCGCGTGTATGGCTCCGGCGGCCATGGATACGATTGTACAGAACTTTCAGGATATGGAAAGAAAAGAAAAAGATTACGACAGGATTATTACAGGAGATTTAGGAAGCATCGGAAGAACGATTTTATTCGATCTTATCAGAGAAAAAGGGTACGATATATGCGAAAAACATATGGATTGCGGAATGAC
>ULYT01028099.1_pt1 | contig 24424 bp, 20 predicted proteins | sample 1962521 | NCBI WGS metagenome assembly ULYT01 (sample SAMEA4835873, study PRJEB28245) | human gut metagenome | biome: gut microbiome; material: fecal sample | place: Denmark | collected 2008 | reverse complement strand
GACGAACAAAAGACTTCATACGAGATCGACCAGAAGATGTCGTATGCTGATCTGCAGGAACACCGGTATTATGGAAATGATGTTACAGTTCCAGGAAATCAGGCAGATGTGTTAGATGGCACAAAGATCGCTTCTCCAACCCAGGCTGCTTATAATAGAATCCGTCTTGGCTATGACAGCATTGACAGCCTGGATGTGACAGATGCAGCAGGAACTACCACAAAAACCTCTGCAAATGGCAGTACGGTAACGATCAGTTACAATTATACAGATACAACAGGGACAACGCCTGTCAATAAGACGGGAAATATGAATGTTACCGTATATGATTCTTATGATAAATGGTTAGAAGCATCCACGAAAACACCAAAATCATATGACATTGCAGATGGAGAGGCAGTGCTGATCCGTAATACCGGAGAAATGGTATTCAGCAAAACAGCAGCAGATACACTTTCCACTAATAAAGCATCTTTGGATATTTCCTATACAAAGACCGGATTTACAAATGGTGAACTTCGTCCGGAATATTATTACAACTGCACGAATATTACAGATACGAATAATAAGTTAAAGTATGAGAAATATGATAAAGATGGCAATCAGATCTATCAGGATATCGATTATGTAGTGGCTGCAAACCAGACACTTACTGTCAATACAGAGGCATCAAATGTATTTGATCACGGACTCAGCAGGGATGTGGATGAGCTGATCGATGCAGTACAGCGTTCACTTGACGCAGAACAGAAAGTGACAGATTTAAATGCCATGAAGAAAATGCAGGAATATTCTTCCGATGACTGTCAGGCAAAATTGGAAGAGTGGATTGCAGCAGCCAAAAAAGAGCGCGACTATGCCAATGATAATATGCAAAAGCTCTATAACAGCTACATTGGAAACTGCGATACTTATCTGCAGAAAGTTAATCTTGCATTAACAGATGTCGGAAGCAAAGGACAGAGCCTTGCACTGACGAAAAACCGTATGTCAAATGAGCAGGAAACGATGGAAGAGTTAAAGTCCAAGAATGAAGACCGAGAACTTTCAGATATCATTCTGGAGTATACAGCGGCATACACTGCTTATCAGTCATCACTGCAGGCAGCTTCAAAAGTAAATCAGGTGACATTGCTCAGCTATCTGTAAAATGGATCAACAGCAAAATGACAGCACTATTTTTAGAATGCGTGTCGTGATCTGCATCAGGAGGAAAAGGGAATGAAAGCGAACACAAGGCTTTTTGGGGAGATAGATATTGATGAGGAGAAGATCATCACTTTAGAGAATGGGATGATCGGATTTCCGGATCTGAGAAAATTTACACTGATTTTTGACAAGGAAAAAGAAAGAACACCATCCTCGATCATGTGGTTTCAGTCCATGGATGAACCGGAAGTTGCATTTCCGGTCATGCATCCAAATGAACTGAAACCGGATTATGCACCATCAGTCAGTGATGAGATGCTGATCCCGCTTGGAGATCTTACAGAGGATAACACCTACATACTTGTAACGCTGACAGCAGCGGCGGATAAGAAAGATACGACTGTCAATTTAAAGGCACCTTTGGTGATCAATACAGACACCAGAAAAGGCTGTCAGGTGATTGTGGAAGATGATTATCCTATCAAGTTTAATGTATATGAAGCCGTAAAAGGCAGAAAGAAAGCAGAGGAATAAAAATGCTGGCATTGACACGAAAAAAAGGTGAGTCTCTGGTGGTAAATAACAATATCGAGATCACAGTGCTTGAGATCCGCGGAGATCAGGTGAAAATCGGTATATCTGCACCGAAAGAAGTGCCGATATACCGCAAAGAAGTATATCTTCAGATTCAGAATGAAAATAAGGCAGCTCTTAATATCGATGCGATCGCATCCTTAAAAGATCTGCTCTAAAAAATACCGGAGCACATAATTCACAATAATAGAATGACCTCGGAGCGTGCATTCTATTATACAGGCAGAAAAATGCGGCTCCGGTATTAATTTTATACGCAAAGAAACCGATATAAAACACAGATTAAGTAAGTTAGCATACGGGTTGTAATATAGCCTGCATGCACAGATAGACACAGGGAAGTGTAAAACACAGCTGAAAGAAGTTGTGGATACCATGGAAACGGAGGTCAGGATCATGGGAGTTCAACGGATACAGGAAACATCGGCAGCGTCCTACGGAAAATCCGTAGAGGCAACTACGTCTGGCAGCAGTAACGCAGCAGGCGGTAACAGCGTGTCACAGTCAGTGGAGAATATTACGACTCCATGGAAGACGGAAATAAAAAACAGCGCAGATACAAAGACAGGTATGGATGCAGGAAAAGACAAGGATGATGAGCCGGAAACACTTGTCGGCGCAGGAAATAACACCCAGATCCGGAAAGCTGTAGAAGAAATTAATAAGAAAGCACACAATTCGGAAGCAGTCTTTGGCATCCACGATGCCACGAACCGCGTTATGATCAAGATTGTGGACAAGGACACGAAAGAAGTCTTAAAGGAATATCCACCGGAGAAAACACTTGACATGATTGCAAAGGTCTGGGAAGTCGCAGGACTTTTAGTGGACGAGAAATTGTAAACAAAGACAGCACGGACTGTCTATAGAGTATACACAATAACAGATGAAAATTTTCATCAGATAGGAGTGATAATATGCCAATCAGAATTACCGGTTTGACATCAGGTCTTGATACAGAAGCTATCATTTCAGCACTGGTATCTTCGTACAACTATAAGACGAATAAATACAAAAAGGCACAGACAAAATTATCCTGGAAACAGGATGCGTGGAAATCATTGAATACGAAGATTTACAGCCTTTACAGCAGCGTCGGCAGCATGAAATTATCTACCGCGTATAATTTAAAATCAACAACTGTTTCCGATTCTACCAAAGCAACGGTAAAGGCAGGAAATAATGCACCGACCGGAACACAGCAGTTAAATATTCTTAAAGTTGCACAGGCAGGTTATCTGACCGGAGCGCAGCTTTCAAACAGTACAACAACATCTACAACGCTTGCAGAACTTGGCTACACAGGTGGAGATGCAAAGATCAACCTGACCAAGGGTGATGGTACAACAAAAGAAATCACATTAACACAGGGATCAACCGTTGGTGATGTGATTGCATCATTAAAAGATGCCGGTGTCAGTGCAAACTATGATGCAACAAATCATCGTATCTTCATTAGCTCAAAGGATACCGGAAAAGATAACGATTTTACCCTGACCGGTGCAAATACAGAAGGTGCGAGAGCACTGTATCAGATGGGACTGGCTGTTGGTTCGGATGCAACAAATGCAACATACAAGTCTTATACACAGTACTATGATGCAAATGAAACTCAGCTGAAAAGCAAGGTTACAACTGCAATTAAGGACTACAAGGATGCGAAAACTGCATATGAGAAGGCGTCTGCACAGAATGCAAATCTTACATCTGCGTATGGATATGCGACAGCATATACAGAGATGATGGATGCGTTAGAGAACAGTGGTTTATCTGCTGATGATCAGAAGAAACTTAAAACTTTACTTGGCATGAGTGCAACCCAGAGAGTGAATTCTGTGATGGATGCGGCTGGGAATGTATATACAGAAGCAGGTAAAGATGCAGATGGTAATACGATTTACGCGTATGATAATAATGGAACCAAACAGTATATACAGAAAGTTGTAACTTATCAGGGAAGCGATAATCTTACCTATACAGCGAATGATGACGGAACTTATACAGATAAAGATGGTCATGTCTGGACAGCAACCGGTGATAAGGATGATGATGGAAATGCAAAATATTCTTATATCTCAGATGATGGCACGACACAGACGATCAGTATCAAAGAAAATGTGGCATATTATAATGCTACAGGTACATCGCATAAGATTGGGGATAAGTATACAGATAAAAACGGAGTTGTGTATACACCGAATGATAACGGAACATATGCAGGAACAGATGGAAAAAATTATATATTAGACGGAACCACTTTTAAGGAAGTAGATAGTGATAAAAATGTAGTCAGTGGTGGAAAAACAGTTGCTGTGTCAGATTGTACAACAGAAGATATTACAGAGATGAAATATACACAGGGAACTGCAGCAACAGGTATCGAACGTTCCGCAGATGTACTCAGTAAGATTAGAGAGGATAAGAAGGATACACTTACCGATGAGGTTGTTTCTAAATTGACATCTAATATTGAGAAAGTCAATGTGTATGAAAGTGCAGAGGATTCACTGGCTGCTGATGATGAATATTCCAGAAAGAATATCATTGATTCCATTCAGCAGGCATATCAAACAGGTAAAGCAAGTGATGTTACAAAGGTGACAAACAAATATGCGGAGGTCATTACAAAGAATCAGACGACCATGACCACAGCACAGAAAACGATGGATGATAATTCGGTACTTGCAGATCTGGCTGCAATGGATTCAACTTCATCAGACTATACAACAGCATTAACTGCATTTGTAAAGAAAGTACAGAATTCAAAAGAAATTATGGATCAGAGCTCTCAATATACCAATTCAGGTGCTAAGAAGATTGATGGCTGTGATTCTGAAATTAAATTAAACGGTATTACATACACCAGTTCACTGAATACCTACTCTATCAACGGACTTTCCATTACTGCAATGCAGGCAACCGGAGATGGGGATACCAATGCGATTACCGTCACAACTGCGACCGATACACAGGCAATTTACGATAAGATCAAGAGTTTCCTGACACAGTACAATTCTCTGATCAACGAAATGACATCACTTTACAATGCGGATACAGCAAAGGGATATGAGCCTTTGACAGATGATGAAAAGAGTGCAATGTCTGATTCAGAAGTTGAGAAGTGGGAAGAGAAAATTAAATCTTCATTGCTCCGTCGTGATGACAGTCTGGAAAGTGTCATGAATCTGATGACGAATGCCATGAGTCAGCCGGTTACGATTGATGGCAAGAAATATTATCTGTCAAGTTTTGGAATCAAGACACTGGGTTTCTTGAATGCACCGGAGAATCAGCAGAATGCATATCATATTGACGGTGATGAGGACGATACAGCAACTTCCGGAAACGAAGATAAGCTGATGGCAATGATCAACTCTGATCCGGATACGGTCGTTTCCTTTATGCAGCAGCTTACAACCAATTTATACGATGCAATTGGAACGAAGATGAAATCTTCAACTTTAAGCAGTATTTATAAAGTATACAATGATAAAGAGATGGCATCCGAATACAGTGATTACACCACTACGATCAAGAAGTGGGAACAGAAGCTGCAGGATCAGGAAGATGCATATTACAAGAAGTTCTCTGCAATGGAGACAGCATTGTCTAAATTACAGAGCCAGACATCTTCATTATCCAACCTGTTCGGAAGCTGATAAAATTGCTGAAAATGGTGGTAAAATAAAAAAGAGAGTGATAAAATTTAAATATCTGCCCCACATAGATGTGGGACAGATATTTGTGACATAAAGAAAATTATATCTAAAATTATATAATACATGGAGGAAATGATTTATGCTGGCTAACAAAGGATACGCAGCGTATGCAAACAACAAAGTTATGACTGCATCACCGGCGGAACTGACGCTGATGCTTTATGAAGGAGCGATAAAGTTTGCAAATATTGCGATTGAAGCGATTGAGGCGAAAGATATTCAGAAAGCTCATGATAATCTTATGAAAGTAGAGCACATTATAGAAGAGTTCCAGAGTACATTAAATCATAAATATCCGGTGGCAAAAGACTTTGATGAGGTGTATAATTATCTGATGATGCGCTTACAGGAAGCAAACATGAAAAAAGATAAGGAAATCATGGAAGAAGTATTGAAACATCTTCGTACCATGCGTGATACCTGGAAACAGGTTATGAAGCTGGCACATACACAGCAGTAAGGATATGGAAAATATGGAGAAAAACCAATATATTCCGGTTATGATACAGAGCCTGAAAAAAAAGAGTGAGATATTAGATGCCATTATGGAATTAAATATCAGGCAGAGTGAGGAATTGGAAAATCCGGCATTAGATCCGGATGATTTTGATAAGACAGTAGAGGAAAAGTCAAAGCAGATTGAACAGCTGGATCTGTTGGATGATGGTTTCCAGGAACTATTTGACCGGGTAAAAGATGACTTGAAGAATCATCAGGATCTTTATCGTGATGAAATAGCGCAGATGCAGGATTATATCCGTAAATTAACCAGCAAAAGTGCAACCATACAGGTACAGGAAGCACGCAATAAAGATTTAATGACAAAAAAATTTGCATCCGTACATAAACAGGTCAGGGAAGTCCGCAAGAGCCAGCGTGTTGTAAATCAGTATTATAAAAATATGATGAAGACAAACTATGGTGAGCCGGTGTTTACGGACAGGAAAAAATAAAGATAGCAAAAAAGAAAAAAATTCTTTTTTTACTATAAAGTATCGTGATGAATGTCCGATATATATTACAAGTAAACAAAGTGATGATGAACATTACTTAACAAAGTTACTTGGCAGTGGAACAGAATGGAGCGTACGGCCGGGAAGGAAAGCTGCAAAATTAAGACGATGCGGCATGGAAGCCACAGTCAATTCAAGGAGGAAAATGAATTATGGTAGTACAGCACAATCTTACAGCTATGAACGCTAACAGACAGTTAGGTATCACAACAGGAGCTCAGGCAAAATCTTCTGAGAAATTATCTTCTGGTTACAGAATCAACCGTGCAGGTGATGACGCTGCTGGTTTAACAATTTCTGAGAAAATGAGAAGCCAGATCCGTGGATTAAACAAAGCTTCTGATAACGCTCAGGACGGTGTTTCTTTAATCCAGGTTGCTGAGGGTGCATTAAACGAGACTCACTCTATCTTACAGCGTATGAATGAGTTATCTACTCAGGCAGCAAACGATACTAACACAACTGCTGATAGAACAGCTATCCAGAAAGAGATTGATCAGTTACAGTCTGAGATCACAAGAATCTCTTCTACAACTCAGTTCAACACAATGAACTTAATCGATGGAAATTTCACAGGAAAGAACCTTCAGGTTGGTTCTCTTTGCGGACAGACCATCACAGTTTCTATCGACTCTATGTCTGCATCTAGCTTAGGAGTAAACTCTCTTAAAGTTTCTAGCTTCTCAGCAGCAGGTACAGCTATGTGTTCCGTTCAGAAAGCTATCAGCATGGTATCTGAGCAGAGATCTAAACTTGGTGCTATCCAGAACCGTTTAGAGCACACAATCGCTAACCTTGATAACATCGCTGAGAATACTCAGTCAGCAGAGTCTCGTATCCGTGATACAGATATGGCTGAAGAGATGGTTGAGTATAGCAAGAACAACATCCTTGCTCAGGCAGGACAGTCTATGCTTGCTCAGGCTAACCAGTCTACTCAGGGTGTACTTTCTCTGTTACAGTAATTGTAAGAGACAATCGTACGAACATAATAAAACCGGCAGTTTACTGCCGGTTTTATTTTTTATATGGAGATAACAGTTGAACTATGGGTTGATAGGAGAATGGATATGGAAGAACAGAAACTGACAGAACAGTTAAAAGCGTGTGCCGATCTGTTTTATCAGAACCATGAAAAAGAAGCATATCAGATGCTGGCAAATTTACTTGTGGATGTAAGCGGAAAAATGCAGACATTGACAGAATTATTGGCGCAATTACCGGAGAATACCGGAATGACAATGCAGCAGAAGGTAAGAGATGATCTGCAGGAACTTGTAACATCGTATCAGTATAAAGATGCTCTCGCATTGGCAGATTTATTATATTATGATATCCCGGAAGAATTAGAACTCTTGGAAGAATAAAAACAGGGGGATGGACAGTGGAGATACTAGAACGCAATGAACAGGCACTGGAATGTTTGGAGAAAAAGTTTATTTTAAAGTATCAGTCCTTGAAAGACTGTGATTTTGAACATTGTTTTGTAACAGAAACAATCAATCATCAGAAAATAATATGCCAGGAAAGAGATGGATATAACTGGCGTTTGAATAGTATATATGAGCCAGAACTGGCAGCGCAGAAATATGCAAAAGGGCATAGTAAATTTAAGGATTATGCCGTGATCTGTGTGTTTGGTCTGTCGGATGGCAGAGCGGTGCGTGAACTTTGTAAGATGTGTAATGGCACACAGAAGATAATCGTTTACGAGCCGGATCATGAAAATTTTATTTTGGCAATGAGGGAGTTCCCCTTGGATGATATCATAGAGAAAGAGTGGGTTTATCTTGTCGTAGAGGGCATCAATGGGGAGCGGCTGCATGGAAAACTGGATGAATGGATTGGATATGAGAATCGAAATCTGGTAACACAATATATTCTGCCGAATTATGATGCTCTATATCTTAAGCAGGGCGAAGAATACATTGAGAAGATGCTTTACTGCATAAAGAAGCATGTGTTCAATATGAATACAGAAGTTGCGTTTGGAAAGCAGTTGGCGAATAACTTGTTATATAATCTGCCGTATGTATTGAGGGAGAGTTCCATCAATAATTTAAAACAGGCGATAAACCAGTATGATATATCAGAAATTCCTGCCATTATCGTCTCGGCGGGACCATCACTGGATAAAAATATCAGACAGTTAAAGGAAGTGGGAAACCGTGCCTTTATTATTGCAGTGGATTCGGCATTGAAGGCACTGACAAGAGAGAATATTGATTTTCATATTGGAATCAGTGTAGATCCGCGAAAGAATCCGGAATTATTTAAGGAGGAACGGATCCGTCAATACCCGATCGTTCTGACTGCAAATTCGATCCCGACGATAGCAAAAGAAAATAAAAGCCGTCTTTTTTATGAATCTCCGGCAGGATTTGAAGGATTTGAGGAAGTGATAGAAAAACGCTGCGGGGAGAAATTAGGAGAGCTGCATACTGGTGGCTCTGTAGCGACGGATGCGTTTTCCTTGGCAGAGTTTCTGGGCTTTCAAAAAATCATCCTGATCGGTCAGGATCTGGCATATACCGGGGGAAAAACTCATGTCAGTGGATTTGCTGAGAGTGAAGCAAATAAGCGTGATGAGGATCTGCTTATGGAAGTAGAGGGTATGGATGGAAGTATGTTAATGACAGACATACAGATGGATTCTTACCGTAAATGGTTTGAACTGGCAATCAAACGGAATGCAGGAAAGATAACCGTATACAATGCAACCGAGGGCGGAGCCAGAATACATGGAGCGATCGAACTGACACTGAAAGAGGCGATCGACCAGCTGTGTCAAAAAGAGCAGGATTTTCCGTCGATCATTAAAAGTGCACCACGGATGCTGACAGAAGAAGAAAGAAAGGACTTAGAGCAGGAATTTTACCACTTAGATGACTATCTGGATGGATTGAAACAGCAGATCGTGGCAGGAAGAGAAGCATACCAGACCCTGATCCGTCTGGAAGAGAGCAATGGACAGAATACGGCTGAATATCAGGAGATGGTCCGCCGGATTGGCAGGGTCAACGATATTGATGAGCAGGAACAGTTCATGAATTTCATTAAATTTTATGCAAAGCAGACAGAGTATGCCGTTGCTGAGGATATCTATACGGCAGAGGAGTTGTCTGTAAAGGAGATTGCAGAGCGTGGGATCAGGCTGTTGAATGGATATGAAGAGGGAATAAATATTGCGATGGTGCAGGTAGATGCCATATTAAAGCCCGTATTAAAAAAAGAGTGTTCCGATTGATCGGAACACTCTTTTTAGTTCCACATACTGCAAGGCGCGTAACGGGATGCTGTGACCTGTTTGGTAAGAAATTCAGGAGAAGGATCTGTTATGGTTCCCTGTGTGAAATATTCGATCGCATCGATAATTTCACGGCAGCTGTTTCCAACATTACTGAAGGTATCCCAGCCCTTTTTCACATAATCTTCGTAAGGGATGGTGTGAGCCATAACAGCTTCAGCGGTCTGACGCAGTTCGGCTTTATGGCATTTGATGACAAAATCAACTGGAACGCTGGCAGGCCGGCTTGGCGTTTCGTCCGGGATCAGCCAGTCTGTGACAGCGATGCTTGGTTTATTCAGTAGGATGGCATCAATCATAACATTTGATTCGTCTGATACGAGCAGATCACAGAGCGCGATTGCGGTCATAATACTTTCGGTAGGATCCATATAATAGACATTATCGTATTCATGTTCATGCAGCTTGCGCATTTCGATCGTGTTCGCCAAAATATCAGGGAATAATTTCCAGTTGGCATGTTTGATCACCAGATTGACAGGGAGAGATGACAACGCCTTTACAAAGTCATCCTCTTTGCCGTCATTTTCCCAGGATGGCGCGTAGACAATGGTGTAATCATACTTCAAATGAAACTCTTCCCGTACTGCATTAGCGCGTTCCTGCAATGCTTCCCCATTTATCTCATCACTCTTAGGATAGCCGAGAGTGTAGACACCGTGACGTGGGTGGGCGTATGGAAAACAACTGCAATGCGCCCAACGGTCTGCCCAGGTCTTGCCGGGCAGGATACCAATGTCAAATTTATTCCAGCGTTCTACTTCCCAGAAGTTAGGCCAGTAGTGATCTCCCTGTGTCATATCGTGAAGTAAAATGACAGAGAAACGCGCGTTTTCAGGATAACAGATATGTTGCGAATAAACGCAGATATCGGATCTGACTTTTCGGTCATCGCTTAAGACTACTTTGAAACCACGACGTTCGGCTTCCCTGATAATGGGTAAAAGATTATAGTAGCAGCCATCGGATTGATTGGTAATAAACGTAATTTCACGAGGAAAATGCGTTTCTTTGCTGGGAAGAGGAACCGGTTTTTCCGGTATCTGGCAGGAGAGTTTTCCAATGTCTGTCAGAAAATGGATGTATGCTTCATAATGTGCTCTTGTTGCAGAGACATCTTTGTATGCTTCGGGAATTGTCGAGACATAAGGGGTATACAGATATCCGATATGTGCCGGCAATAACAGCTGATATAGCAATGCCATGGAGCAGATATCCGGTGTGACCTGTTCGGTGAAAAAGGATAATGTTTTGGCGTAAGCGGTAGAGGCCAGCAGTGTGGATAAATTGCCATACAGATTGATATTTCCACTGATGGAATATTCTAAAAGGAGCTGACCGGTTAAAATTTTATTGCCGAGTGTCTCTTCGTAGGCGTAATCCGGATGAAAGATGATGGTTCCATCATCATCAATATGATTCCGTGCGCAGACAATACCATCAAGCTGTGCAGACTGTTTCAGATGATAGAGCATGGATGCAATCCGATTTGCGTCATAACGCTGATGCTCTTCCAGAAAACAGAAATATTCACTGTCACAGGTTGGGAGAATCGATGCAAGGTCATTGATGTAGTCATAACCGGAAAACTGGATCAGTTCCAGGTCCTGATAGGTTTCGGTGGAAAGATAGGCTTCCAGAGCAGCATCACTGACATCCAGACTGATCAGAGTTACTTTTGGTCCGTTGTAGTTTAAGAGTGAAATAGAACAGGCTTCATAAAAGTCATCACAGCCAAAGGAGTTTTTGTAAATATTCAGACATTCGTAAGCGGTTACATAATCCTGGCTTTCAAAACAGGTCTGGATGAGTGTTTGCATTTCTTCTTGTGGTGTTTGCATGATGGTTCTCCTAATAATAAACAGTTTAAAGATGGAAAGCGGTTTCTAACATTTGTGTAATACGGGTCAGGTAAGTGTGGTGCGCTTTAACCTTTTCATAGGCATTGTGTGCGATCTCTTCCCGTTCGGCGGGATGGGAAAGGTAATACGCGGTCAGATCCAGAAGTTCCTCTTTGGAGGAATAAAGGACGATGTCTTCCCCCGGAACAAAATAATCCGGGATCTCTGCCTGATAGTTCGAAATTAAAAAGCCCTGACAACCCAGCACATCCCAGATGCGCAGTGGGATACCGGAACGAATGGACTTTGCAGTCATATTCAGGTTGATGCAGCTTTCATGGAAAACAAGCGGCATTTCAGTATGCGTTTTGACACGTCCACGAAAATGCACCGGAAGGCTTGAAGCATTGCTATTGGAATACAGATCCACAGAGAAATGAGAGCCAAGTGCGGTAAGCATTTCAACGCGTTCCAATTCGGTGATCCTCGGGCCAAGGTAAAACTGCGCTAATGCGGCGCGGTAGTCTTTCCGTGAGCGTTCCGGGAACTGATAGAAGGTCGGTGTATGAGATACAATATCGTTTACCAGAGCCGGATTCAGTGCTTCTTCCAGAAAGAAATAGCCATATACTTTTTTCTGCGCCTGTAAAAGTCCCTCAATATAGCCTTTGCTGTAAGTGGAGGGAAACTTTAACTCATAATAGGGGCACTTCTCAGAATAAAGAGAACCAATAAAAGAAACGTCGGAAGAAAAAGACGATTTCTGCTGCATTGATGCCTGTGACAGAACACGATCCCAGCGATTGACGTTCGTTGCAAGTGGAATGTGGAAAATGCAGTCTGGATTTGACGGTGCAAATTCTTCATAGAGTGCCCGATCGAACAGAAAAATACGATTGCACGGATTTTTGATCGAATCCGAATAGAGCTCTAATACAGGGCTGTCCACGATCAGGCATAAGTAAGGAATGTGATAGATGTTACAACATTCGGATATGGCAGGGTAAAAATTGATGGTAAAGACAAACTGATAGTCCCTTTTGGAAAGAGCCTGGTTGATCAGCTGGATCTGCTCTTTTCCGGTCAGGGACTTGTTTTTAATTTCTTCTGAAATGGAGTCCACATGAAAGCCTAATTTCTCAAATCCTTCCATGATATCCGGTTCACAAATGCTGCCATATTGATAAAATAGTATATTCATGTGCTGCTCCTGTTTAGTGTTTGCGGTATTTCAGTTTCTCGCGCTGTACCTGTTCGATCGGAAGGATTTCTTCGGATTTGTAGGTTAAAGAGTCATAGACAGCGTTTAAGTTACGAACCAGTTTACGTACGCCATCCGGCTCTAACGATGCGGCATGATCGGTGCCTTTCCAGGTACGGTCTAACGTATAATGACGTTCTATCACGCTTGCACCTAGGGTGTAAGCGGCAACATCAACAGCAATACCGAGATGATGACCGGAGAAGCCGATCTTTTTCACGCGGGAGCCGTAGCTTTTTTTCATGCGCTCGATCTCTAACAGACAGATATCGGAGAATGGTACCGGATAACCGGAGGTACAGTTGAAAAGCACAAGATCTTTTGCACGTCCGTTGTTTTCAAACAGTGTCACAATCTGTTCCTCTTCTGCATGTGTTGTCATTCCGAAAGATAACTGAATCTCGCCCTGATAGTTGTCACAGAGCCACTGCAGCATTTCGAAATGTGTATTGCATGCAGATGGGATCTTGATGAATTTTGGTTTCAAAGAGGCGATCTCCTTTGCGGAAGTCATATCCCAGACGGATGTGGAATAGGTTATGCCGGCTTCTTCACACCATTCTTTTAACTGTGCGTGCTGATCGACAGTGAACTCTAAAAACTCTCGGTGGGCACCATAGGTGTTACCGTAGGCATTACAAGGGTTTGGATGCGGTGCGTTGTACTGTTCCGGGGTCAGAAGTTCTTTCGGGCATCGTTTCTGAAATTTAATCGCATCCGCATGGCAGAACATGGCTGCAACGTTGATCAGTTCTTTGGCAATCTCCATGTCGCCTTTGTGGTTACATCCTGCTTCTGCGATAATATATGGTTTTTCATAGTGTGTCATGATTAAAAATCCTCCATCTATAGAGTGATATCTAATTATATATCGGAAAATTGCCGATAAAAATTAATATAAGAGAGGAATAATAGCAGCGGTATATGAAAGAATATCTGTGGTTGTGCCGGGGAAAAGAAGTTCCAGTGACACAACAGACGATTAAACTGGCATTGGAGAAAAAAGGTATACGGGCGGCATGTCTGTGGGAGCAGGACGAGAGCAGGGAGCTTGGCATGGAAGAGCTGCTGTTAGATGAGCGCATCGTAGCAAATGGTATTTTGCTTGAAAAAGAACTTTTGTCTGAGGCAGGTGGGAAAAATACAAGACTTCCGGCCAAAAGAGAATATGAGCTGGCTCTTCGCGTGGCAGAGCGTGAAACGGTGTATTTGCTGCCGGTTTCATTTCTGGCAGGAGATACAGAAAAAGCGGGGGCAGGAGACGTAGAAAATGGAGTGCAGGAGATCTGGTGCGAGTTTTGTACCGATGCCTATATTGCCGGAAGATACCGTGAATTTTTGCAGGAGAGAGGGCTGTTTGAGGCAGTCGTAGAGGCGGTTTTGACCGAGGGGCTTGCAGTCGAGAGTGCGCCGAAAGTAGAGGCTTTTTTACAGCAGATGATCGCGCGGACGGAAGCGTATTTTTATTACTATGATGCAACACAGCCGATTCTGATTTACCTCGGGGACAGTTGCTGCTATAACATATTAAATGTTCTGGCAAACGAACTGGCAAAGGCGTTGCATGCGAAGGGAAATGCTATCCGGTTTTATGATGTTGCAGCAGAGGATGTGCAGGGACTTTCGAGACTGCTTGGTGAGAGATATAAGGCATCCATCGGATTTCAGGCATGGATTTTTTCGGTACAGCGAAAAAATGGGGAAAGCTATTTTCAGGATCTGATCGGGGGGCCGAAATATAATTTTGTGCTGGATCATCCCATTTGGATGCAAAAACAGCTGCAGTGTGCGCCGAAACGTTATTACATTCTCACGCATGACAGAAATTATCAGGCGTTTATCCGAAAATATGACAAAGGCGTTGCAGATGCGTATTTACTGCCACCGGGGGGCAGGCGGATGGCAGAGAGCTGTGACGATGGCGAACGGATCTATGATGTGGCATTCCTGGGAACTTATACAGATTATCGGAATAAACTTGCCGCAATAATGAGTAGTGCGTGGGAAATAAAGTTTATGGCGGCACGGTTTTTATTTGTTATGAGAAAAAATCCGGACATCACAGCGGAACTGGCATTTCAAAAAACACTGGATCATTATAAGATAACGCTGGATCAGGAGACGTTTCTGGAACGGTTTGGTGAGTTCAAAGAAGTGATCCAGTGTATCATGTTTTATTACCGCGAAAAGGTGGTAGAAACGATCCTGCAGGCAGGGATAACACTGCATGTATTTGGAGATACATGGAAGAACAGTCCGTTTGCACAAAATCCGCTGCTCTGTATGCACGAAGCGGTCTTTGGCGACGAGGCGGCAGCGGTGCTGCAAAAGACAAAGCTGTCTTTAAATGTGATGGCATGGCATAAGGATGGGTTTACGGAGCGGATCGCAGACAGTATGCTTGCCGGAGCCGTAGTTGTCAGTGATAACAGCAGTCATCTGGAAGAATTTTACAGAGACGAAACGGTAAGGTTTGAGTTACGGGAGTTAGAAAAATTGCCCGGGCTGTTAAATGGACTGCTTGCGGACGAAAAGAAACGCTTAGAGATTGCAAAAGCGGCAAAAAATAAGGCAAGTGCGATGGCAAGCTGGGAAGTACGTGCAGAGCAGTTATTGCAAATAATTGAGGAAGAGAGCACAAATCGATGAAAATATTGTTCTATCAGTGGCATTCCTTTATGAATGAAGGAGTGGAACGTGCATGGAAACAGTTAGGAATAGAATATGATACCCTATTTTACCAACAGAGTGACTGGGAAGTGGATGATGGGATCGTGGATCTTCTGGAAAAGAAGTTAAAACAGAAAAAATATGATATGGTGTTTTCCATTAACTATGCACCATTGGTGTCTATGGTATGTGAGGGGGAACAGGTTCGTTATGTATCTTGGGTGTATGATGCGCCAATCCATATCCGCAATATCGAAACGATGAAAAACTCCTGTAACCGGATCTTCTTTTTTGACCGGATCCAGGCGGAGGAATATAAAAAACAGGGGATCGCAGCTTATCATATGCCGCTTGCAGCAGATGTGGAGACGTTTTCCCGTTATACTGCAAAGTGTGATGATCAGACGGATATATCTCTGGTCGGAAAACTCTATCAGACCGAGTACCAGTATTATATGGGGCCGCTAAATACTTATCAGAGAGGATATCTCGATGGAATCCTCCAGGCGCAGATGAAGGTGTATGGCGGATATTTTCTGGGAGACCTGCTGGATGATGCGCTTTTGCAGGAATTAAATGCGTGCTATCAGAAAGCATCTAATGGAGAGGTGGCTGTTACAAAAGCGGAACTGGAATATATGATGGCGTGTGAGATCACTGGCAGGGAACGGTATCTGGCACTGGCAGTATTGTCCAGTCATCATGCAGTCAGGCTGTATTCCACCGATAAGGATGCCCGTCTCGATAAAGTAGAATATATGGGATATGCAGATTATTATAAGCAGATGCCGGAAATTTTTAAATCCAGCAGGATAAATCTGAATATTTCACTGAAGATCATCCAAAGTGGAATTCCGTTAAGGGTTTTTGATATATTAGGATGTGGCGGTTTCCTGCTGACAAACTTTCAGGCAGAGATGCCGGAGTATTTTACGATCGGGGATGATTTCGTCGTTTATGAAAGCATCGAAGATCTGTATGCAAAAGCAGATTTTTATCTGCGAAATGAAAGCGAGCGGAACCGTATTGCACGTTATGGGTTTGAAACGGTTCAGAAATACTATACGTTCCGCCAGCAGATTGAAAAAATCATCCGGGCAGCGGAGTAAAAGAAAAATGAGGGATTTACCCCTCATTTTTTTGTGCACTGGATTTCTCTAAAATATGTATAAATTCTTTTGCCCGGCTGTCCCAGGTATGGTCTGTAAGGGCATTTTGATAGCCGTTTTGTGCGATCCGGGAAAGCTGTGCCGGGTCAGAGAGCGCAGAACGCACAAGTTCTGGCAGGGCAGAAAGCTGATCTAAGTCATAGAGCAGCACATCCTTTCCGTCGGAAAAATGTTCTTCCATATAAGGATTGCGCTCTGTGAGGACTGCCGCTTTTTGAAGCATGGCATTTAAAATACGTTCGGTAATGGCATCTTTGTGCCAGGTCATCGTGTTTAGCGCGATCTTAGACTGTTGCCAGATAGAAAGACATTCGCTCGTGGAGAGGTCTTTGTTATGCCAGAGAAAATTTGGATTTTCACGGAGCGGGCAGGTGCTCCAGCTTGTACCAAATACATGCACCGGAATATCGGCATCCAGAAGAGTTTTCAACACCTTCATGCGGTAATAGGTGGACAGATAGACCGGAAGATCCCGGAACTTGTGGAAAAGTTCTGCAAATTCATTCCAGGAAAGCTGCATGTGATAGTGGTCCAGTGCCAGAGACAGCGCATGTTCTGCCGGCAGGGATGGATTTTTTTTCATGATGAGCCAGAAACGGTTGGCGAGGAAACGTTCTTTCCGGTCAAATTCAGAAAAAAGCTCCAGCACAAAAGAAAAATTATCAAAGTAGCTTCCGATAAAGGTCACATCATAAATACGTTCCTGTGGTTCAAACGAGGTGCGTATGCCTCCCGGTGGAAAAAAGATGGCATCGACCGGGTAAGTCTTTCTGGCGTAGGCAGCGTAATTGCGGTCTACGGTCAGGAGCGTAAGCTGGCTTGGAACATCTTTCAGATGATTTTCGAATCTGGACGGGTGGTCAAAAAGGAAATTATATTTTGACCCCCCAATTTTGTCATGTAAAAATCCCATGCCGTTATTCAGTTTCACGGAAAACATATAGCTCTGGACACCGATGATCGCCTGATAATGCCTGCCGATGAGGCGGTAGGATTCGGTAAAATCTTCGGAAGACAGATCAAAATATTCTACGAGATAGCCAAGCCTGTGAAGTGCCGCGCCAAACTGTCTGGCAAATACGGTCAGGATCTGGTAGCAGACACTGTCTCCGGTGTAGATTAAAAACGGCTGGCTTCCGGCATAGAGGTACTGGTAGGCGGGTGCTTCAGACAGCATATCCGAAAGATACGAGACCAGTTCTTCCTGCTTCCTAATGGATCGGGCGAGCTCTAACAGGCTGCTGACAGCCGCATCAAAATAGTCCTGTTGCTGCAGGAGCTGTTTGTAGCGGGAGACGATATAACAATCCGCTTTTAAGGAATCAAACGTGACTGGTTCGGGTGCGGAAGAAAGTACACTGTATTGCTCCAGGTCAGCCGGTGCATCCGCAGTAAGAATGACCGGATACTCTGTGGCAAGGCGCAGCAGCAATTCATAGACCTGCTTGCACGGCAGGCGGTGATTTCGGGTGCTTACTGTTTCAAAACATGCCGTTGGGACATAGATCGTGCTGTCATAAAGCAGCGTTTCGTCCAGAAGGATGTCTAAAAATTGCAAAGACACGGACTCGTTATAAGTTGGATTGCAAATGGTAATGTGCAGGTCATGCTCAGTCATAAAATCTATCCTTTATCAAAAATATCGGTGTTTTAAAGTCCTGCGGTTTCGAGCATGGTGCGTACCCGGTGCAGGTAAGTGTGTTGTTTGGCGACTTTGCAAAAGCCATTTTCGGCAATGTCTTTCCGTTCCTTTTCATGTGACAGGTAATATTCGATCTTGGTTAAAAGGTCTTCTGTTCCGTCGAAGAAATCAAAGTCCTCACCCGGCACAAAGAAATCAAAGAAATCTTCCTGATAATTGCTCAGCAAAAATCCTCCGGCTCCGAGGATGTCCCATGCGCGCAGCGGCATACCGGAACGGATGCTGCGAAGCGTAATGTTGAGGTTGATCTTGCTGTTTTTGAATACATGCGGCATCACCTCATAATAATCGACAGCTCCCATATTCTGGATGGAAGGAAGTGTCGGGGTTGGATTATGTGTGTATAATTTGGTGTCAAAACGCTCGGACACGGCTTTTAACAGGTTCTGCCGCTCAATCGACGTGATCTTTCGCGCTAGAAAATAATTGGCATAGACATAGGCATCCGATTCGGTGCCGCCCGGCTGCGTATGGTATTCCAGAGATTTTTTCATGGAGGCGATAATGTCAGGGGTTAAAAGCTCTTCAATAAAGAAATAGCCATTTACCTTCATCTGGGCATCCATAATGGCGTTAATGTACCCTTTGGTATAGTCATCCAGATTTGTCATACGGTCTAAAAAATTATGGGACTCGTTATAGAGTGCGCCGACAAAAGAGACATCACTGGATAAAATGGAACGCTTGTCAGAAGGAAGCTGCATGGCACCCAGACGTGCGGTGTTTGCACACAGAGGCAGATAATATATGGTCGTGATCCCCTCCTTGGCAAAATCAAGGTAAAGAGCTTTGTCAAAGAGAAAAATATAGTTACACGGATTGATCAGGGTGTAAGAATACAGGGAAACCAACGGACTGTCATATACAAAAGACAGATATTTTAAGTGATTGCGGTTACATCCGTTTGAGATGGATGGATAGTAGTTGAGCGAGAAAACAAAGGAAATCTGTTTGTCGCCAGCCAGTTCGTCAAAATAAGTATCAAATTCTTTGCTGTTGTAATCCTGTAACTGTTTATGATCAAATAATTGTACTTCATATCCCACCTGTTTTAGGGCATCAATCAGATCCAGCTTGCCGAAGGAGGGACTGTCTAAAAAAAGCACTTTCATAAGTATGTGAGACTCCTTTTTTATTCTGATTGTAACATTTTAACAGAAATGGTACAATCAATAATATAAATTATACTGGATGAAAGTACGAGGGGAAAGATATGTTAGAATTTCCGGAAAATTATTTCAGGGGTGAAGAGCTGGAAGGCTTTTATGTAGAAGAGATGATGAAACGCGCCTGGGCTGCACAGATAAAAGTTCTGAAAGAAATAGAACGTATCTGCCAGAAGCGGGGAATTACCTATTTTGCAGATTATGGAACACTTCTTGGCGCGGTGCGCCATAAAGGATTTATTCCGTGGGATGATGATATTGACATTGCCATGAAACCGACAGATTACAAACGGTTTTTACAGATAGCAGAACAGGAACTGCCCGAGGGCTGGAAACTGCTCTCGCTTTATAATAATGATGAGTATACAGAGACATTTGCACGTGTCGTAAATTCTGACCGCATTAACAATTATAAGGAATGGTTAGACGAATGGTTTGGCTGTCCGTTTGTGGTAGGCGTGGATATTTTTCCATTAAATTATATGCCACTTGATGAGGATGAGGCAGAGATACAGAAAGAACTGTATATTATCGTAAAAAATGCGAGAGCGGTATGTCAGGAGCATACAGAGGAAGCAGAACAGTTATTGAAGCTGGTGGAAGAGGTGTGCAGAGTAACCTTAGACCGTTCGGGCAATTTGGAGAGACAGTTAAGTATGCTGTTGGAGCGGATCCGCATTATGTATGATGCAGAGGAGCAGGGTGAACTTACCCAGATCGAAGTTTTTTCAAGAAAAAGTTTCTGCCGGATTCCACAGGAAGCGTATGAAAAATCAATACCGATGATGTTTGAAGGAACGGATGTGCAGGTGCCGGTTGGCTGGGATACTGTCTTGCGGGCAGAATATGGAGATGATTATATGACACCAATCCAGGTTCGCAGTAGTGCGTGCCACGATTATCCGTTTTATAAAAAACAGATGAAGATATTAGAAGAAAGAAGTAAAGGAAAACAATAAAAAAATGGGGAATCCGTTTTGCGGATTCCCCATTTTTTTAGTTATTGAATGGATAGATCAAAAGATGAGCGATCTCTTTTTTTATAATGGTTTCATATTTTTTTATGAGAGCTTCATTCTGAACGGGTTGTCCATTGGCATCGGTAAGTATACATTTCCGGTTGGTCAGATCAATGCGAAGGTTAGGTGATACCGGAATTGTGGAGTCCATATAAAAATGAAAATCCTTTCCATGTAAAGCAGCGCGGTAAGGGTCACCCGGGAAAATGTTCTGGGAAAACGTATAGTCGCGTTCCTGTTTGCCACCAAATGTAAGGGGCAGATTGGCATCGGTTCCCTCAAAGTGATATGGAATACCGGCTAATTTACACAGAATAGCAGTATAATCGGCAGTTTCTATCAGCTCGTCCGAAATCCGAGGAGAAAGATTGCTACAACGCAGCATAAATGGCACATTGACACGCTGCTCGGAAAGGAAAGGTTTCCCATCTTCCACCATGAAAGCGGTTCCGTGGTCGGAAAACAGCGAGACGATGATCTCTTCATCTTTATAATTGCGTTCCAGATACTGATACAGGATGCCAAGATAAAAATCTAACTCGCGTAACTGCTGGATATAAATTTCCCGGCGGTTAGGGCTAAATGACTGTTTTACCGTCGTTGTGATGTTATTGTCAATATGTCGTGCAGCCAGTGGCAATCTGGACTGCACCGGAAGAGAACACATAAATCCCCCGGCAATATCGTGCAGATCAAGGAAGTCAAACCAGATATACTGACAGGCATCCTTAAAGGTTTCGATCTGTTGGATGACGTCACTGATAACTTCTTTGGTGCGGTATGCCTGGGAGGAATACTGATAGGTAAAGCGGTCAATCCCGCGGATGTACCCCTGCCATGGGGTAACCGCATCATTTCCACCGATCTTTGCGGTCACATATCCGGCATCGTGAAAATATTCTGCCAGGACTTTGGAGTCTTTCATAAAGTCAAAGCGATAGTCCTCCATAAGGTTCATGTGATGACTGGAGTGTTTTCCAGTCCAGTAGGTTGCAATGGACGGCAGAGTCCATTCGGAACCAGAGTAATAATTATTACAGATAATGCCTTTGGAAAAATATCGGAAAGTTTCCGGCATCAGTGTTTCAAGACCGAGATCTTTGACCAGATAATAATTAAAACTATCGATAAAAATGCTTAATACCAGTTTTTTTCGACCGTTTGCATCGGGGTGCGTCAATGGAATTGGGGTGCCAAAAACAGCGGGATAAGCCGTTCGCAGTGCAGTACCATTTTCTACAGGGAGATAGCAGTATTTTTCTCGTGCTGATTCCCGGTAGAATTTTGTTGGATCTTTTGCAGCATCCGTAATGTAATTGGAATTTTTCTGTGTGAGATCATAATTTAGGCAGATGGGGACCAGTACCTTGCCGAGGTCTGCAGGAATGTCATATTTTGTGCTGATATCGGCAATTGGGAATAATTCACATTTGGCATGAATTGGATCCTTGATAAACGAAAAGTTAAAGTATGATTCGTACCAGTTGTCAGCAAGCCCAATATAATATTGTTGTCTGTTATAACAGGTAAGTATTTTTCCACACAGGCTTTCCTGATAATTCTTAAAAGGGTCCAGTATGGCATAGCGGTGGTTTTGCTCAATACGGGAAAATTCGTTCTCCAAGTCAGTGTCTTCTGCAGCAAGTATTTGAAATTCCTGTTCCCATACAGCCAGTGTCTCATCGTCGATAACTGTTATCTGATATCGCATCTGCACAAACTGGATCATCAGGAACGACTGGTAAGCGACGGCGTATTTCCCAAGTGATCTGGCACAGACCATGAAATTATAATTGGCTTCTACATCAAATGGATTGAGGGTAATTGCCGTTTTTGCAAAATCGTAGGCTGCCTGGAGGTCTTCTTTTAGCAGAGCCAGTGAGATTTTGTAAGAAAAAAGATCAAAGTCGGTGGGATTGCAGGCTTCATAACGTGTCAGGCAGGCTTCGATCTCTGGAATGTCCTGCTGTAAGATTGCCTGTTCAAGTTTTTGCTTCATGGGTGGGATGTCCTCTTTTCAAAATTATTTGGATTCAAGAATGTGAAAGGAATCAATATTGTGGATAAAATCACAGATACTACCCTGAAAGCCTTTCTGCGTCAGAATGGCAGTCAGTTCCTGTTCACTTTTTTTATAAAATGGATATTCGTGTGACTGTGTAAATTTGACCGGTACCTGATAGTCTCCATAGTAGGTAGTCAATATTTCATGGTAATGTTTTGGAGCGGCGATCTGGAAACCTTCAAAAGGAAGGTAGATCGTTTCATTATACCATTCTTTTTTCAGAGGATCTTTGTTTTCATAGGGAATACGGAAACATAGATCCAGTTCGTCACATTCACTTTCGTCAAACATGGAAGCAATCGCCTCAAGAAGATGAAATAAAGACCATTTGGTCGTCTCGTTTCGCGGCAGCTTTGTCGCAGTGAGTTCTTCCAGTTCCACAATCCGGGCTTCTTTTGTATCTTCCGGTAAGGTATCAAAATCATGCAAAAGTGCGAAAATGCGTCCGAGCAGAAGTTTTTCCAAAAGAAAGGTATCAGTGTCTCTTGGAATATAATCAAGAGGAAAAATATCAATGCTTGTTCCGCGGAACGGAAAACCATGAAATCGCTTGATATGTTCTGCGAGGGACCAGTAGGATGGATCTGTTCCAACTGCAGTGTGAATGACATCTGTTTGCAGGACGAGTGTGTTGACTGTGGCATGTAAACCACCTGCAATAAAGCCGGCCGGCAATTCATCTGGTAAAACGGAAACCAGAGTATTATAGTCGCTTCGTTTTAAGCAGATATCGATGTCATCATCCCATGGAACAAAACCCTGGTGGCGGACAGCACCGAGCAGTGTACCATAATAAGCAAAGTATTGCAGGCTGTATTTCTCACAGATCTGTGACACGACTTCCAAAATCTCGATTTCTGCCGCCCAGGCGCGTTTCATCAGCTCTGGAACAAGAAAATCGCAGCGATATTCATCTTGAAAAAATTCAGCAGGAAAATTCATAAGTATTACTCCCCAAATTGTGTTAATATAAGATATAGTAAATATATCGGCAAAAATAGACGAAACATATATATAATTTTTGTGAAAAAGATTAACAGAACGGTGATGCGTTCAGAGGCGAAGGAGAAAAAGATGCAGGCGATTATTCTGGCAGCAGGAATGGGAAAACGTTTGGGGCAATTAACCAAAGACAACACAAAGTGTATGGTAGAAGTCGGTGGAGTAAGACTGGTGGAGCGCGTTTTGCGTATCCTCGATAAAAAGGGATTATCAAGGATCATTATGGTGGTCGGGTACCAGCATGAAAATCTGATGACGTTCGTAAATGAACTGGGTATCAGGACACCGATCGAATTTATCATCAATGATGTGTATGACAAGACGAATAATATTTTTTCACTGGCTCTGGCGAAGGAACAGCTTGGAAGTGAAGATACGCTTTTACTGGAGTCCGATCTGATCTTTGAGGAGAGCGTGATCGATCTGCTGCTTGAGGATGAAAGGGATACGCTGGTTCTGGTGGATAAGTTTGAAAACTGGATGGACGGAACCTGTGTTGTGGTAGATGAGGAAGACAATATTCTGGATTTCATTCCAGGCAAGCTGTTAAAATATTCGGAGAAAGCGCATTATTATAAGACCGTAAACATCTATAAACTCAGCGCGGATTTCTCCAGAAATGTCTATGTCCCGTTTCTGGAGGCATATGCCAAGGTAATGGGAAACAACGAATATTATGAGACCGTGATCAAGCTGATCCTGACTCTGGATAAAAACACCATGAAGGCAAAACGTCTGCACGGCGAA
>ULYT01028251.1_pt1 | contig 25972 bp, 31 predicted proteins | sample 1962521 | NCBI WGS metagenome assembly ULYT01 (sample SAMEA4835873, study PRJEB28245) | human gut metagenome | biome: gut microbiome; material: fecal sample | place: Denmark | collected 2008 | reverse complement strand
CTGACTGCTGCCAGATGCCTTATGTGCTGAAAGTGTTTACCACAATCAGTTGGTTTATAATTCTTTCTAGTCAAATTGGAAAGTCAGGAATCGAACCTGGGGCACATAGATTAAAAATCCACTACTCTACCAACTGAGCTACTTTCCAAACTGATACAGCAACAGGGCTGTGATACCCTGTTGCCATGCCATACAAAAAGGAGTACTTATTTATGAAACTATCTTGTTTCTGTTCCCAGTATAAATACTATCACAGAAAAAGCGAACATAGGCGAACATTTTATAAATTTTCTTCTTTCTCCAGATATCTATTATGCCTCATTCTACAATTATCCTTTGTGTACTCTGTCTTTCTCTTTGGATAGCGATAGTTCATCTTCATGGCTACCATATCCCACGTCAGGTCATCTATGTAATAAAGCCTGAATATCTGTCTTAAATCACTTTTTGGAATTGCATTTATGAAATCATCTACCGCATCCACTGCCTCATGCAGCTCATCTTCCATAATCTGCAGTTTTGCTATTCTCTTTTTTAACATAGCTTTTACCGTACTGTATTCGGGAATGGGGAAGCCAGTTATCTTGATACTGCCTATAGTGCCATCTGCCCTGGTTCCGGTAACTGTATCAGATACTACTCCCTCTTCCTCAATTTTCTGCAATCTCAGCTCATCTCTGTCTATCCTTTCTCTTAAATCTTTGATTTCCTCCCGGAGTTCGCAATATTGGATTAGTATATCCTTTGTTACCTCCACCGGAATCACCTCCTGTATTTCTTCCCTGTCTCCTTGTCTCTGATTTCCGTCACTTCCACCCCGGATTTCCCTGCTGCCAGATTCAGTTCCTTAAAGATATTCCAGATGTGTCTTGGCATCCGGCTGGCTCTATGTACTGCTATTTCCGCAGTAGGGTCTTTGTAACCTTCTTTGTTCATCTGTGCTCCTTCCTCACATGTCCAACATACTTGCCTTCCCTCTGGGATTATTTTCCCACAACATATGCATCTATCTTCCATTTAGTCACCTTCTTTAAAATTTTAACCTCGCTCATTGCCGATAGCCCACCTCATTTTTCTTCCGAAATCTTCACATGCCTGCACATATCCCTCACGATATACTTTTGCCCTCTCCACAGAACTTCCAAATTCTTCATTTGCCTTATGTTCAAGTTCATCTGTAATCTCATGCACTTTGTCAATCCATTCTTCTACTGTAAGCATTTCGCACCTCCACTAAATTTCAGTTTAGTTAATGTCCTGCCAGAAAGGTATTAAGCATATTCTCTTCCCAATCTGGTTTGTCTGCTGCTCTGTATGGTTCTGGAAGTGGCTTCCAGGCTATTATATATTTCTCGTAGCACATAAATTCTTTACTTTCCCCATCGTATAATACAACCACTCTATCTGCCCAATCTTCGCTGCCAGATACGGAAAGCCATTTTTCTACCGCTTCTGTATTCTTATAAGCAGTAATCTCACTGAATGCATGCCGGATGGCTCTTTCTACTCTTGTTGCGGTAGCACCTTCATGCAGCCTGGCCACTTCTTCGTATAACCGATAAGTCTGGTATTGCAGCTCCTTATTTTTTGCGATAAGCTCCATCGCATCTGTGATATATTGAAACCCTTTCGTATTTGCCGGGATGCCCAGCTCTAACAGTGCATCGATTGCTTTATTTCTCATCTTGACTTTTCTCCTTTGTATCCTTTACAATAAGGACGTATATAATTTTCCATGTCCGCTACTGGGTTGCCGCCCGGCGGACTTTTTTAGTTACTTTCTCGCATTCTCTGAGCAGTGTATAAACCAGCCAGAAGATTGTTCCAGCTCCAAATATCTGTGCCGGCATGGACATGCCATCTGGTACTTCCAGAACGGTATTAAATAATATAACTGTCCAGAATAATGCATCTTTCATAGTCTGCTTGCGCATTAGCTTGTCCCTCCTTTCCCGCCTCAGGCGGTTTTCTTTTTCTCATTAATTGCAAATCCTGCGTTACTCACTGCTATGCAGATGGTTTCCGCAATGATTTCCAATGCTTTTTCCTTTGGTATCAATTCTTGATTTACCCATTTTCCATCAATTTTTATTTGACTGATAATCTGCATAAGCTCACCTCTGCTTTACAATATGTATGACAGGTTGTCCGTGTTAAAATATCCTTTGTATACATACCTTATATCTTTCTACATATTATCCATGTTGCAAGTACTCAGACATACAATGCTTTTTGCTTCCGAGTCATATGCAATACAAAGCGTATCTCCGTTTTTATCTGTCAACTTCGCCGCCCTTCCTTCTATTTCTACTTTTGCTCCTGGAATGTTTTCTGATGCCCACCTTCTCAGGAAAAACTCTGCTATTGTTGTTGCCACTCCTCTTCACCTTCTTTCTTGCTTTTTCGGATTCTCCCATCTATAATTTACTTACAGGCACTGCCATGCCTAGTATTATGAAAGGAGATATATATTTGTGAATATTCAACCTATAGATTGGAGTGCCACTGCTGCCTGGATTGCCGTTATCATCTCGATTATCGGTGCTTCTGTCGGTCCTTTTTTCACTGCTTGTATGAACAATAAGCATCAGTTAAAGCTTCGTGAATTAGACATTAAAGAGAAAGAGTTGTCCGAATACAACGAGAAACGGAGAACCGCCATTGAGAACTTCCTTTCCAGCACTTCCAGGTATCTTTCCGATGGTCAATACAAAAATATAGAAGCGTGTGGAGAAAATTTCTTTCAAGTGTATCCCTATATCCCTAAAGACTTATGGGGAGACCTTAATAATCTTTACACTCGCATTTGCCAAGAAGACATATTGGGTGCCCGTGCCTCCTTTTTAAGAATTTCTAATCGGTTAGCCGAGATATTAGCAGAACCACTCCAAATATCTCACTGATAACAATCCAACCAATTTGAAGTTTCCAACATGGAAGCTTCATTTTTTTTACAACTACAGCACATACAATTGCCACAATCGTTAAAATAATAAAGCATATAATATTTAACCAATCTGTCGGTGTCAGTATCTTTCTCACCCCGCTTTCTACTTCTTTTTGTTTTTCCACTTCCTGCGTTTCTTTTTCCAGACATTCGAAATCTCTTCGTAAAGCAAAAATGCCGACGCAGCTAAAAGTATGATAGATGCTTTAATAAGTAGAAATAGAAATATTCCAGCTAAAATTTCTAGCATACTACTTCCTCCTATTCCAAGAAATACTCAATACTTACACCGAAGTAATCCGCTACCTTTTTCAATTTGTCTACGCTTGGAGACGATTCTCCCCACTTCTTAATTGTTCCATTTCCAAAGCCTAGCGTTTTTTCAAGACAACTGACTGAAATATTGTTCTTCTCTGCCAGTTTTAAAATTTTTTCAAGTATCATAATTCCCTCCTTTTCTATTCTTATAGACAACTGCATATATATCTGTTACAATGGCCTTGTTACACTTAGAAAAATTTCTAAAGGTCATTAATGGCCAGAAAGGAGTTTGCCAAGGAGTAACATTTTTAAAAGAGTAATCTGTGAGACTACGAAAGGATATTTTTGTTTAAGGTACATAACCTTTTCCGATTTATGCAACTTCACACTCACACTTTGTGCTGTTGCTACTTTGGTATATACATTCCTTAAAAAATAGGTTTGTATAGCAATTTATTTTTTCTTATTCCACAGATTTACTCATGCGGTCGCTCTTTCAATAGAGCGACCCTTTTTCTTTTTTTAATATCATCGAATGTTCTGTACTTATTTCACAGATTTACTCTCACGGTCGCTCTTGTTTGCCGTAAGGGCGGCCACTTTATATATGCAGTTGTTATTTTAAAGAGAAAATAATCTTCTTTGTATTGACATTTGTTAGAAAATAATCTAATATAATATTAGACAGATGAAAATTTTCTAGTACAGCTTTTACTTTGGCGAGTTTTTGGCTGTTTTATTGATGTATACGAGATTTTTTTCTCCTTACATCCCTTATAATACGAGAATATTTTCTTTTTGTCAATACTTTTTCGAGAATATTTTCTCGCATTTTATAAGGAGGCACAAAATGACGTTAAAAGAACGCATTAAATCTTTGGCAGATGCCGAAGGAATCAGCTTGCCAGTGTTAGAATCAAAATTAGGCTTTGGCAACAGCACCATTGTGAAATGGGATAAGTCAACTCCAAATGCTGAAAAATTAAATAAAGTAGCTCAATATTTTAACGTTACTATGGATTATTTGTTGAATGGAGATTCTTGTGATGACGATTCTGATTTAAACAATATAGACAAAAAAGTTATGACGACGTATGATGTGATTTCAGATTTATGTAAAAAACGGAATCTGGCTATTACTGCACTAGAAAGGGAATTAGGATTTGGTCGTGGTTCTATAGGAAAACTAAGAACCGGCAATACAACACTGGAAAGATTGCAGAAAATAGCTGATTATTTCGGTGTGTCAGTAAATTATCTAACAACCGGGAAGGAAGATACGCAGATAAAGGTTTCTTCTTCCGAACTAACTTCCAGAGATAAGAGAGATATCACAAAAGATTTAGAATCTATAATGGCTAAATTATCAAATAAAGAAGATGGCCCGGTATCTTACAACGGAGAAAACTTATCGGAAGAATCAATGGACTTGTTTAAAGAAGAGTTAGAAATAGCACTGAAGCGTTTAAAATTAATCAATAAGGAAAAATACAATCCGAATAAAAACAAAAAGTAGGTGTTGCAAATGCGAAAAGACATAAAACGTATGGTCGCTTACTACATAAGAAAAATCGGGACAAACGACCCTTTTAAAATCGCAGACGCCTTAGGTGTCCTTTATCAAATTGGAAATATAAACTGCGATGGCTGTTATATGTTCCTGAAAAATCACAGATACATATTTTTAAACCAAAATCTTTCAGAACAAGAAATGTATTTAGTTATGGCTCATGAACTGGGTCACGCTCTCCTGCACAGAAAAGAGAATTGTTATTTTATCCGTAACAAAACATTCTTATCTACTGCATGGATTGAAAGAGAGGCTAATACCTTTGCTGCCGAGCTACTCATCCCAGATTCTCTGATATACGAAAATCCAGGTATGACAAAAAATCAGTTAGCAAGACTAGCTGGGTATGATGAAAGAATTATGGAATTTAAGAGGATATAAACTCTTTGAAAATTATATATAAGAAAAAGGTGGTATAGGCAATGAGATTATTTAAAAGAAATAATTCTTGCTGTATTTGCGGAACTGAATATTATAAACCTCTATTTACCAAGTGGATATTTAAGAGAAAAAAATATTTGGTATGTTCTACTTGTTTGCAAAAAATTAAACACATAAACGAATCTGAGTTATTATCTGCAGTTAATATCGACGACATCAAGAAAATTGTAGCGGAACATAGCCAGAGAGAAAAAGAAAGAATTTCTGCTCAGAAAAAAATCAAAAAATCTATTAAACCAAAAGGGATTCCTTCTGGAAAGATTTTAAAACAAATGACTATAAGCCCAGTCGGCATAACATTTGAATGTAGAAAGGATGAATGTACTGACCGACAGGATGTTATCTCCAATCTAAAAGAGGGAGATATGATAGAGGTCGAAAAGTATAAGTACAAAAGAAAAGATGCTTATATGTTAATAGACCAAGCTACGGGTTTAGATTTCGGAGTGATGAATGCTGATTTAGCCGAAGAATTTTCGAAGAACTATTCAAACAATAAAATTGAAGGATACGTATCGAAAAGAGATAATTTTTACTCTGATAACGACGACTACGGAGATAATTTTGGCCTTGTCGAAACCTGCAGAGTGAAATTATATATATTGGAATAAAGATATCTGCATTTTAAAAAGGTTGGTTAATTCGCCACTGGCGTTTTAATAAAATTAACAAAGGAGGATTTGCGTAATGGCAAAGAAAGAGAAAAAGGAAAAGAAAAAAGGGAGCTGTCTAAAAACACTGTTAATTGTTTTAGGCGTAATTGTAGTTATTGGCATTATCGGTTCCATTGGAGGAGGTTCTTCTGATAATAAAAAGGAAGATGTGTCTACCGCCAAAGCTGACGATACTAAAAAAGAGGAGCAGGCAGACAAGGAAAAAGATACTGCTGATAAAGCCGTAGAAGAAAAAGATGATGATGTTCCAGTAGAATACAAATCCGCTTTAAAGAAAGCTGAAAGTTACAGCAAAACAATGTATATGTCTAAGGCAGGAATCTATGAACAGCTCACTTCTGAGTATGGTGAAAAATTCTCCGCAGAAGCTGCACAGTACGCAATCGACAACATGGAAGCTGACTGGAACGCAAATGCACTGAAAAAAGCTGAAAACTACAGTGAAACAATGTATATGTCAAAAGCTGGCATTTATGACCAATTAACATCTGAGCATGGCGAAAAATTTACCGCAGAAGAAGCGCAGTATGCTATTGATAACATAAAAGCCGATTGGAATGCAAATGCTTTGGAAAAAGCAAAAACATATCAGAATGAAATGTCTATGTCACCGGAAGCAATCAGAGACCAGCTCACATCTGAACATGGAGAAAAATTCACTCAGGAAGAAGCTGATTACGCTGTAACAAACCTTAATTAAATAAAAACCGCCCCTGTCAACGCAGGGGCAATCCACCTTGACAATATAATATACTTACCCAGGGAGCTGGGGGACGTGCTCTCACCTATTCCGAGACCTTACGGAAGGCGGTGATTATTATGAGTACATACGAGGAATTAAACCTAATCGTAAGCGTTGCTCTACTGATTGTTGCAATTCTGAATCTTACACATAAGAAATAGCCGTCCTGCTCCTGAGAAAAGTAGACGGCTATTCCTTAATAGTTTAAAACTTATTCGCCGGGACGGGTGAAGTGCAGTCACCTTCCGGCTCCCTTGTTAAGTATATTATATGTCAAGCTGGATTATTTGTCAAATGTGAAAAACGACCATGAATTACACATGGAGATACCTTGGCAAAATACTATATATTTATTATCAAAACATACCACGCTGATTTTAATACAATAAAAAATTTAAAATCTAAGATTGGTTAAATCCCCTTGGTCTGTTATAATAAAATAGTATATGAATCTAGGATGTTTAACACAAATATATTTTTAAAACACACACTAGGATGGAAACATATATGGATAAAATTATAGAAATGCCAAAAGCTTTGAATATTGATTATATGTCTTATTCTTTTTTGGCCAAATTACAAAACACAATTATAGATAATGACTGCACTCGTATTATATTAGATTTTCAAAAATGCAAATTTTCCAATGCAGCTTTTACAGCCTTTCTCGGAGCATTGACGGAAATAGCCATTTGTTTCGGAAAATCCATTGTTTACAGAGCGGAAAAAGACTCTGATATATTTAAATATTTTAAGCGTTCTGGTTTATATAATTATTTAAAAGAAGATTCAATTGATTACCATGCCTCTAACGCCATACCATTCCATCAAATAAACATGGATGATGATTACATAATTGACTATATTGATAACATCTTAAAATTAGCTCCCATACAATTAACGCCTAACTGCCATGATGTGCTTTTTAAAAATATATATGAAATTTTTAACAATTCGGCAGATCATTCTCGAGCAAAATTTGGAGTTTTTTCTTGTGGACACTGGATGCCTACAAAGAAACAATTAGTCTTTTCCGTATATGATACTGGGATTGGTATACCTGCACTTGTTAAAGAAAAAATTGATTCTTCATTATCATCTGCCGCTGCACTTGAATGGGCACTTGTACGTGGGCACTCAACTAAACAATTGACAAATGGAATACCTAGAGGGCTTGGATTATCTGATTTATTTGATTTTATAAAACTCAATCATGGAGCCTTGAATATTATGACAAATGATTTATACTATCAATATAATGGTGGTAAAACCATTCAATCAATACAGCATCCTATAATAGGAACACTAATCAGCATAACGATTATTGCTGACTATGACCATATTTATATATCCAAAAAGTAAAGGAGATTACTATGACTACAATAAACATTTCATCTTTTACATCAGAAGCAGCATCGAAAACTAAAGGGATTTTATTTAGGGAAATTTTAGAACCATTAATTAAAAACAAAGAAGACATTATTGTTGATTTTGAAGGAATAACTCGTTTTGCCTCGCCCTTTTTCAATAATAGTTTCGCCTCTTTAGGAATTGTATATGGTTTTAATGCTATAACAAGAATAAAATTAAAAAATATTTCAGAAACAGGGAAAATTACTTATGATACTTCTTTAGAAAATGCAAAATTAATTTCTGAAAGTCCTCAATTTAAAGAAGAAATAAATCAAATAATCAACAATACTCCAAAGAAGGTGAATTAAAGCTATGAATAATAAATGTAATAGTATTAAAAACATAAACACGTTTTCATCTATGGATACTGGTCGTTGTTATTTTTTAGATACTAATGTGCTCTATTGGTATAGCTATCCACGTTTTGGAAATTCCATCAGCATTCCTAAAAATGCAACCCCCTATTATAATTTTGTAGATACTTTAGTTGCTTCTGGAAATCCATTATATACATCTATTTATAATTTAACTGAATTGATAAATGTAATCGAAAAAAACGAGTATGATTTGTATCAAAAACTACATCCTGAGATTCCTTTATCCAAAAAAGATTATCGAAGAATTCTAAAAGAACGAACAGAATTAAAAAATATTTTGCTAACATCCTTATCTAATGTTGAAAGTATTTGTAGGATTATAGATTTTAATTTTACAAACACTTATGTACATGACTTTGTAAACAATTTATCAGAGCATAGATGTGATATATTTGATTATGCAATACTGAATAATTGTATTTCATCTTCAATGTTAAACATTATTTCAGATGATAGTGATTTTTCTTCAATAGAAAAAATTAATCTATATACTGCCAATGAAAAGATTCTGGTCTCATAAAAAACCGTTCCTGTGCTACCAACGCAGGAACGGTAAATCGCAAGACTCGCTACCAACGAGCCTTACACCCATAATCAGTATGGGTCTCTCAATAAAACTACTGCTCCGAAGAATACAATAGTATGTTCATAAATATTGTATCATCTTCGGAGCAGTTTAACAATCAGAACATATATTCTGGTGTTAGCTGTTATTTTTATACCTATTTTTACATAATTTCAAATACGAGGAGATGATATTTATGCCGGAAAATTATCGTGACGGTGCCCTTTATATTCGTGTCAGCACAGATAAACAGGAAGAGCTCTCTCCAGATGCTCAGAAACGATTGCTGTTGGACTATGCAAAGAAAAATAAAATTCTGGTAAATCCAGACTATATTTTTATAGAAAATGGTATTTCCGGGCGCAAAGCTCTGAAGCGGCCAGAATTTCAAAAAATGATTTCTTTAGCCAAGTCCACTCCCTCACCCTTCCAGGTCATTCTTGTATGGAAATTTAGCCGGTTTGCCCGGAACCAGGAGGAATCTATAGTATATAAGTCCATGCTCAAAAAGCAATGTGGTGTGGATGTGATTAGCACCTCTGAGCCACTCATTGATGGTCCTTTTGGTTCGCTCATTGAAAGAATTATCGAATGGATGGATGAATACTATTCTATTAATCTTTCTGGTGAGGTAATCCGTGGTATGACCGAAAAGGCTTTGCGCGGAGGCTATCAGGCTACGCCGCCCTTGGGATATAAGGCTGTTGGAGAAGGAAAACCCTTTGTCGTAGTTCCTGAGGAAGCGAAACTTGTAACTTATATCTTCCAACAATACTGTCAGTATCGGAAGGAACCTACTGCTATTGCAAGGCAAATCAATGATATGGGGATTCATACCAAGCGTGGAGGGCTGTTTGAAAAACGCAATATTTCTTATATCCTACAAAACAAATTCTACATAGGAAATTTAGAGTGGAACGGAATCTCAGCCAAAGGACAGCATGAAACTTTTATTTCACCTGAGTTATTTGAGGAGGCTCAACAAATCATTGCATCTACATACAAGCCTAAAAAGCGTCGTAGCGTGTCCACCTGCAAGCATTGGCTATCTGGTTTGGTAAAATGTTCTATATGTGGCGCATCCTTGTCCTACAACACCGGAAAATATCCATACTTTGTGTGTTGGCGCTATGCAAAAGGTTTCCACAAAATCAACTCTGCTATTTCTGAAAAACGCCTGATAAAAGCAGTTATGGAATATCTGGAACAACTTCTGAATGGAATAGATTTTACTATCTCTTATGTGGAGAAAGATGCTCCTGAGCTTACGGAACAAGAACAATGGGAAAAGGATTTAGAAAATTTATCTATCAGGGAGAAGCGAATCCGAATTGCTTACGAAACAGGTGTGGATTCCCTAGAGGAATATAAAGAAAATAAGGCACGTTTAAAGCGGGAACGTGAAGAACTGGAAACAAAAAAAGCAAGTCTTATCAAGACTGCTGCTGCACCAGACATGAAAGAACAGTTCCTTGATAAAGTCCAAACCGTCTTTGATATCTTAAAAAATGAGGAAGTTGACAATGAAACAAAGGGCATCTTTATCCGTTCCATTGTAGAGGAAATTATTTATGATAAAGAACATGACACCTTAACCTTCCATCTCTATAGTCCTAAAAAAGCCGCATAAACAGCGGCTTTGAGGCACTTCTAGGTTACGGGGATAAGGGGGCCCTGACGGTGAAATGGGCGCTTCTATGCGGTATCTGTCTCAGCGTTTTGCCATGACAAACCGAATTGCCATGGGAACGCTTACGGATATCGGTACTGAAGAACTTGCTCACCTTGAAATGGTAGCTGCTATTGTACACCAGCTCACCCGAAATTTATCTATGGAAGAAATTGAAAAATCTGGCTTTGCACCTTATTATGTAGACCATACCGTAGGTATCTGGCCTCAGGCAGCGGGCGGCATTCCTTTTAATGCCTGTGAGTTCCAATCCAAAGGTGACCCGATTACTGATTTATTTGAAGATATGGCAGCAGAGCAAAAAGCCCGCACCACCTATGACAACATCCTGCGGCTCATAGATGACCCGGATGTCATTGAACCTATTAAGTTCCTCCGTATGAGGGAAATTGTACACTTCCAGCGGTTCGGTGAAGTTTTAAGAGCTGTTCAGGAAGATTTAGATTCCAAGAACTTCTATGCTTTTAATCCTGGCTTCGACATGCCTTGTATGGCAACCTGCAAGGACTGTAACCGCAAATAATCAGAAGAAACCTGGGGCTGCTATTAAATCTGATGCAGCTCCGGGTTTTAACATTTAGCGCAAAAGAAAATATTGTTACTTTTTCAAATTAACACTGTAAGTTTTTCAAGAAGAATGATAAAATAGAAACAAAGTAATTTTAGATGTTTGTTAGGAGGATGAATTTATGGAATACCGTAACTTTGAAAAATTAGGGGTTTCCCCCTCTCTTCTTGGTTTTGGATGTATGCGCTTTCCTTTAAATGAGGATGGCTCCATCTGCGAACCAGAAGCAGAAAAAATGTTAGATACTGCTATTGGCGCAGGTGTTACCTATATTGACACTGCCTACCCTTATCACAATGGCGACAGCGAACCCTTTCTTGGTCATGTCTTGAAAAAATATAACCGGAAAGATTTTTTCCTGGCAACCAAGCTTCCTATCTGGAATGTAAAAACCCTGGAAGATGCCAAACGTCTGTTTCAGGAACAGCTTGACCGCCTTCAGGTAGACTATGTGGATTTCTATCTTCTCCACTGTCTGGATAAGGAAAAGTGGCAGACCGTACTGGATTTAGGTCTGATTCCTTATTTTGAAGAAATGAAACAGCAGGGCAAAATCCGTTTCTTTGGCTTTTCTTTCCATGATGACTATGAAGTATTTGAAACCATTGCCACCTATCGTCCGTGGGATTTCTGCCAGATTCAGTATAATTACATTGATACAGATATTCAGGCAGGTGATAAAGGCTACGCTCTTACAGAAAAACTGGGCATTCCTCTGGTTATTATGGAACCGGTAAAAGGTGGTTCTCTGGCACAGCTTCCGGAAGATGTTACCCTTCCTTTCAGGGAAGCCCGCCCAGACAGCAGCATTTCCTCCTGGGCTCTTCGCTGGGTAGCAAGCAAGCCAAATGTAAAAGTGGTTTTAAGCGGCATGTCTACCATGGAACAGGTAGAAGATAATCTACATACTTTTGGAAACTTTGAACCGCTCAGTCAGGAAGAAGCGGCTCTGGTATCTCAGGTTGCAGATGCCATTAAAAAGCGTACAAAAAATGGCTGTACCGGCTGCGCTTATTGTATGCCATGCCCTTTTGGTGTGGATATTCCCAGAAACTTCCGTATCTGGAATGATTTATCCATGTATGGAAATAAAGAAAAAGCAAAGCACTCCTTCTTCCAGGAATTGGATGTTTCTGCCAGAGCAGATCAGTGCCAGAAATGTGGCAAATGCGAAACTGTCTGTCCCCAATCCATTTCCATCCGGGAAAACCTTGAGACAGCAGCCAGAGAATTAAACGCCTTAAAAGAGGTGGCGCATTCGTGAGTACCAATTCTTCTGCAACCCTTATGACACAAGGGTCTATTTGGAAAAAAATTATTGCCTTTGCCATTCCTTTATTTCTGGGGAACTTATTCCAGCAGTTTTACAATACTGCTGACTCCTTAATCGTAGGCAACTTTTTAGGCAGCAGCGCGTTAGCTGCTGTCAGTTCCTCCGGAAATCTTATTTTTCTTATGGTTGGCTTTTTTAATGGTCTTGCTGTAGGAGCAGGAGTTGTAGTAGCCCGGTATTTTGGCGCGAAAAAATTTGATTTGGTTCAGAGAGCCATTCACACCATCATTACCCTGGGATTTTTCTGTGGCATTGCTTTAACCTTTATTGGAGTTGTGGCAGCACCTCAGATTCTGGTACTGATGGGAACTCCGGCGGACGTTCTGCCTAATTCGGTAACTTATTTCCGTATTTATTTCTGTGGTTCTCTGGCTTTTGTTATGTACAACTTCCTGGTAGGAATTCTCCAGGCAGTGGGAGACAGCAGACATCCTCTGATGTATCTGATTTTCTCCTCTATTACCAATATTGTTCTGGATTTGGTTTTGGTTGCCGGCTTTCATTTCGGTGTGGGCGCTGCTGCACTGGCAACAGTAATTTCCCAGTTTTTAAGCGCACTGCTGTGCTTTCTGCATCTGCTAAAAGGGCCAAAGGAATACCGCATTTATCTGTCCAAACTCCGCATAGACACTTTAATGCTGAAACAGATTATTTCCAATGGTCTTCCGGCAGGTTTGCAAAATTCCATTATTTCTCTGGCAAATGTGGTAGTGCAGTCCAACATTAATAAATTTGGACAAATGGCAGTGGCAGGCTGCGGCTCTTACAGCAAGATTGAAGGCTTTGCTTTTCTTCCGATTACCTGTTTTGCCCTGGCGCTTACTACCTTTATCAGTCAGAACCTGGGTGCAAAAGAATACAAACGGGCAAAAAAAGGCGCTGTTTTCGGCGTTGTCTGTTCTGTTGTCACAGCAGAACTGGTAGGGGTGGTCATTTATACCCTTGCCCCCTGCTTTATTTCCGCCTTTAACAGCACCCCTGAGGTTTTATCCTATGGTGTTGCACAGGCCAGGACAGCCTCCCTGTTTTACTTCCTGCTGGCATTTTCTCACTGCATGGCAGGGATTTTAAGAGGCGCCGGAAAATCCACAGTGCCTATGTTTGTGATGCTGGTATGCTGGTGCATTATCCGCGTCACCTATATTACTACTGCTGTACACTTTATCCCTGATATCCGGGTGATTTTCTGGGCTTATCCCCTTACCTGGTGTTTAAGCTCTATTGTATTTCTCATTTATTTCCTTCGTTCAGACTGGCTTCATGGTCTGGAAAAACAGGGTAATTAAAACACTTTTGAAAAAATCTCCCGTCCGCAGATATATTTCGCTGTAATATGTCTGTCTTCAGCCAGATACAGAAGACGCTCGATTCGTTCCTTTACCGTAAGTCTTCGCGGGGAACGAATCTCGGCGTCATCCAGAACTACAGCATCAAATTCATATCCTTTTTCAAAGCTTCCTGCCTTTCCAAAAAAAGCTCCGCCACCTTTCGTAGCCAGATAAAACGCTTCGGAAACAGTAAGTGGTGCCAGACTTTGATCTGTCAGACGCCACCTCAACTTGGAGCATTGAATTGCCATGGCCATAGCACGAAACATAGACAGACTGGTTCCGGCAGCCACATCACTTCCAAGTCCTACCGAAATTCCCTGCTCCAGGTATCTGCGAACTGGTGCAATTCCCGAAGATAAATTGGTATTAGATTCCGGACAGTGGGCTATAAAAACCCCTTGTTCCTTCATCATCCTTTGCTCTTCTTCCGTGCTGTGTACACAATGTGCCATAATAGTGGGACATTCCCCTCCAAACATCTCATACTTCTGATAAGCGTCTCCGTAGCAGGAAGTATCCGGGCACAATTCTTTTACCCACTGGATTTCCCCCAGATTTTCAGACAAATGAGACTGTATTGGCAAATGATACTGTTTCTGCAATTTAGACAGCGCTTCCATCAATGCGTCAGAGCAACTGGGAATAAATCTGGGAGTCAGAATCGGCTTTACATGCTCTAATGTTTCACACTGTAAAATCCACTTCTCGGTATCTTCTGCTGCCTGTTTCCAGTCAGCTTCACACAAATCCTCTGGGCTGTTCCTGTCCATATTTACTTTTCCCACATAGGCAGACATGCCCGACTGTTCTAAAAGTTCCATTAAGCATAAGGTAGCCTCTGTATGAATGGTTCCAAAAATGCAGGCTCTTGTGGTAGCGCTTTGTACCAAATCTTCACAAAAAATCTCATAGGCATTTTTCGCATAGTCAAGGCTCTGGTACTTCTGTTCTTCTGCAAATGTGTGCGTGTTCAGCCAGTCAATGAGTTCCAAATCCATCCCGATTCCACGAAACGCATATTGTGGCGCATGTACATGCAAATCCACCAATCCTGGAAAAATCAATCTGTCACCATAATCCATACAGGGAAGGCTTTCATATTCCTGTGGTAACGTTTCATACACTCCTGCGCATCTTCCCTCTTTGCACACTACATATCCATTCTCTACAATACAAAATTTGTCCCTTGTGGGTGTATAACAGACATTTCCTTTCAAAACATAATTTTTTCTATCTTTGTTCTCCATAACTGCTTCCCTTCTACCTCCATTTTTTTGCACAAAAAAACCGCAATAGTCTCTCATCCGGCTATGATTTACCGGAACTTATAGAGAACTATTACGGTAGTTCGTAGATACTTCCAACCAATCTTGGAATTATATAAGTCTACATGATTATAACCCTATTCCTTCCTTTATACAAGGAGGATTGAAAGATTTCTTCTTTCCGTCACTCCACCAGCGAAAATGATTTCAAATAGTCATAAATTTCTCCAAAATCAATCTGGCATTCTCCCCCAAAGATTCCCACAGGAATCACATCGTGGATACCATAGATAACCGGATAATTTTCCCCTGCAAAGTCATACACAACCACTTTCATTTTGTCAAAATCCACCATCCAGTATTCCCGCACTCCTGCGTTCATATATTTGTTCAACTTCACAAACATATCCTTTTTCCTGGTAGATTTTGACAGCACCTCCACCACAAAATCCGGCGCACCCCAAATGGTATTTCCGGACAGTCTGCTGGTGTCACACAACACCAGAACATCCGGCTGTACAATCGTCTTATTATCACAGTCAAGCTGCACATCAATAGGCGAATACATAGGAAGACAGCGTCCCTTTTTACTTCTGATATATTCCCGTAACATAGCATGTATCTCTCCTCCTACCACCTGGTGAATCCCTGTGGGAGCTGCCATATCATAGAGTACCCCATCAATCAGTTCCACTCTCTGATCATCCGGCAGGGCACGATAATCCTCTACTGTATATTCTCCCTGCTTTTTCACTCCATAGGCTGTAGCAGCCTCTTTGACAAAACATTCTTCTTTTTTCTGAAAAACCTGTTCCAATGCACACAGGGTATCATAGCGCGGAGAGGCTGTTGCCCCGCAAAATACCTTTTGCACAGTTCCAAGGGGTACACCGGAAAGTTCTGCAATCTGCTCATAGGTATATCCCAGTTCTCGTTTTCGTTCTTTCATCTGTTCCAAATTCATATTCCCATCACCTTTCAAAACCTGCCGATTTATTGGATGAGGATATTATAGCACACCATCTTTCCGTTATCAATCCATTCCTCATTTATTTTTTCCATTTTATTTCCACTTTTTATCCGTATTTGGATACTTCAGATGCACAGAAATTCAATTTCAATACCAAACCAGCCATCCTCTAATTCTGCCTTTATAGAACCTTTCATTTTCATTACCAATCCTTTGGCAATAGAAAGTCCCAGTCCTGTGGAATTTTTGCTTCTTGCCTGATCTGCCTTATAAAAACGGTCAAACACTCTGTTCACATCCAGTTTTTCTCCCTGTCTCATCTGATTGCGAAAAATAAGTTTCATATGCTTCCCTTGTTTTGTCAGGAAAATCTCTATTTCTTTGTTTCCATGGTCCAGGCCATTCTTTATAATATTCTGTATCACCCGGCGAAGCGCCTGATTATTTCCCTGGATAAACACAGGCTCTTCTGTAAGTTCAAACCTTGGTGTTATTCCATGACTCACCCAGTTATCATAATAGGAAAACAAGGTTTCTTTTAAAATCTGTGTCACATTGATCCCCTCTGTTTTCAGCTCATAGGTTTCGTTTTGAAGTTTTGTGTAAGTAAATAATTCTTCCAGCATTTCCTTCAGACTGACAATCCGCTCCTGGATAACATTCAGATAACGTTTTCTCTCTTCGTCCTCCCTGGCACATTCCAAAAGCTGAAAATATCCATCCAGAGAAGTCAGAGGTGTCCGAATATCATGGGAAAGATTGGTATAAGCATCTGCAATCATCTGTTCTTTCTGAAGATATTCTGCCCGTTCTTTCTTCCGTTCCTGAAGCAGCTCATTTAGAAGCTTTACAAGTTCCCCTATATGCCCCCAGTTCATTTCTTTTGTAATCAGCATATTGGTTTCCTGTTCTTTCAGAAAACGAAGCTGGCGGCAGATATCCCGTATCTGCCGCTGATAGCTTACCAATATACCCGTTAAAATTAAAATCAAAAAAATTAAAATTCCAATAATAACATACATGTTTAAATATCCCTTTTTTGAAATACAGTCATGCTGACAGCCAGCATAACCACAGTAAATACAATCCCTACCATTGCCGCCATTCCCATGGCATCTGGTTTAGGATTCATGCTAAGATTTACAATTTTCCCGCCTACCGTATAATCCATGACATGGAAGTCCTTGATTCCCATTTTTGTCACTGCTTTATCTATAACGCCATACAGCATAACCAGTATGTTCATACACAGACAGACACTAACCATCATGCTAATCACATTATTCCGAAGTACCACCGCAAGACACATAATGACCATAACAAGGGCAAAATGCAATAAAGTCTGTAACACCGCATATTGAAAAAATTCTTTTCCCGGTCCCATAACCAGCTTCTCATAGAATATAGCATTGCTGAATGTTTGAATTCCTGTAAAAAGCAGCATGGTAAGAACCGTATACAAAAACAACGCAACTGCTTTTGCCAGTATAAGATTTCCCCGGTTTCTTACCTGACCTGCAATATTTTTCACATAGCCACTGGTAATATCTGCGGTAGCGTACAACACTGTGAAAATTACCATAAACAATGCTATAAATTTTCCTTTCACATTGGCATAGAAGCCATCAAATACAGAGACTTCCTCACCTGGTTTCGTGGGTAAGGTTACGTACATACCAAACATAACCTCTTCCTCCTCATCACTCATAGCAGCTTCATACATCTCCTGCTTTTCTTCCATGGAATAATCTTGAATTTCCTCTGCAGAAAGACTATTGGCAAAAAGAACACAGACTGCCATTACCACCCAGATAATATACATACTTTTTGTTTTAAACATGCGGAAAACTTCCATACGAATCATATTAAGCATTTTGCACACCTCCTGTAAGATTTAAGAAATACTGTTCCAGTTCTTCGCTGGTAATACCGATTCCCTTCACCAAAATGCCGGCTTTGGAAAGCTCCATATTCACCTGCGCACTTTCATCCAATCTTTCATAAATTTGTATGGTGTGTTTATCTACCACCTGATAATTGGTAAATCCCATGCGATCCAGCACCGGCAAAGCCCGCTTGGGATCATCCAGTGAAATCTCCATACGTTCGCTGCACCGCAGAAGCAATTCTTCCCTGGGCAGTTCCTGAAGCAGACTACCATTATGAATAATCCCGTAATGGGTCGCAATCTTAGACAATTCCTCCAAAATATGGCTGGAAATCAAAATAGTCATGTTATGCTCTTCTTTCAATCTCAAAATGGTATCCCTGATTTCCGCAATTCCCTGTGGATCCAGCCCATTAATAGGCTCGTCTAACACCAGTAAATCCGGTTCTCCCACTAATGCCAGTCCTATGCCAAGACGCTGTTTCATGCCAAGAGAAAAATGCTTTACTTTTTTCTTTCCCACCTTGGAAAGTCCTACTGTATCCAGAATGTTCTCAATATATTTTTTCTCATCCATTCCAAACAGTTTACATTTCACTGCCAGATTATCATAGGCAGACATGCTCCCATATAGTCCTGGCGCTTCAATGAGACAGCTAATCCTGGAGCGGACTTTTTTCAAGTCCTGATTCTTATATCCAAACAGCTCTATCTCCCCGCTGGTAGGCTCTGCCAAACCACTAATCATCCTAAGACAGGTGGTTTTTCCTGCGCCGTTTCTGCCTATAAACCCGCAAATAGCGCCTTTCTTCACATGAAGATTTACTTTATTGACTGCTTTATGTCTGCCAAATTCCTTGGTCAGTCCATTGGTACACAATAAATACTTACTCATCTTTTTTCTCCTTTTCCTGATTTGCTTTCATTCTACAGAAGAAATCCTAAGCAATCGCAAATAAAAAGTAAAAAAAGAGTAAAGTTTAAGGATGCAGACGATAACCAATTCCCCATACGGTTTCTATGTATTCTTTTTTTGTTACTTCCTTGATTTTCTTCCTGATATTACTGATATGTACATCCAGAGTCTTGGTTTCCCCCATATAAGCCTCTTCCCAGGCATATTCAAAAATCTCCTCCTTGCTGAATACTTTTTTGGGGTGCCGTAAAAGCAGTTCCAAAATAGAAAACTCCTGTTTTGTGATTTTAGAAAGCTCTGTTCCTTCTACCCGTACACAAAAATTTGTTTTATCCAGTTCCATCCCCTGATAGCAGAGATTTTCCGCCTCCGCTTGGCCCTCATTTCTTCGAATCTGCACCAAAACCCTGGCTAACACTTCCTGAATGTCAAAGGGCTTGGTGATATAATCATCTGCGCCGCTTCTTAAATATTCCACCTTATCATCAATGGTGTCTCTGGCAGTAAGCACAATCACCGGTGTGCTTCCTTTTTTCCTGATTTCCTTTAGAACCTCTTCCCCTGGAATTCCGGGAAGCATCAGGTCTAACAGCACCACACTGTAGCTGTTCGTCTGCAGAAGCATCCTGGCTTCTGTTCCGGAAAAGGCCTGGGTGCACCTGTAATTTTCCTTTTCCAGCGCTTCTTTTAAAAGTTCATTAATACTTGTGTCATCCTCTACAATTAAAATTGAATGCATGTTGGTATCCACCTTTTGTCTATAACCCGTTTCTGTATATGTCATTTATCACAGCCTGCGCCTGCTCCATTTCCTTTTTCCGGATGATTTCATCCCGGTCACTTAAAATCGCAAGCATCTCATCCACCAAATCTTCTATTCTTGGGTCTGTCACCCGATACAAATATCCCAGCATCCTGGTGGCAGTGTAATCGGTATTCATATTTTTATAAGCAATTTCCGCACAAAATTCTTTTGGATATCCTTTGCTCAGTAAAAGTTTATATAATTCTTCGGTTCTCTCTAATGCCATAATTTCTCCTTTCTTTCTCATCATAGAAAAAATTATAACACAGTACAAATTTCATAGCCATACTATTACAAAAGATACTGCCCTTCCGGTAACAGTATCTTTTTCTTGTTTTTCCTTATGCACTTTCCTTATCATTGGTAAGGTTCAATTTGTCCAACACGTAAAAAATCAGGCTGAGAAGCATTCCCACAATACATGCCAGAACCATTCCTGTCAGTTCAATCTCTCCGAATTTTACAGAAATCCCAGACAAGCCTGTTACAAAAATCACAGAGGTCAGAGCCAGATTACGACTACGTCCGTAGTCTACCTTGCTGTCCACCAGAATACGGATACCGGAAGTTCCAATCATACCATACAGCAGGAAGGAAATACCTCCGATAACGGGACCCGGAATGGTATTAATTAACGCGGTCAGCTTACCGATAAAAGAACAGATAATAGACAGCACTGCTGCGCCTCCAATAACATACACGCTATATACCCTCGTCATGGCCATAACACCAATGTTTTCTCCATAAGTTGTAGTTGGCACAGAACCAATAAAACCGGAAATCATGGTAGAAAAATTGTCCGCAAACAGGGAGCGGTGCAGTCCTGGGTCTTTAATCAGATTTCTTCCAACAATCTTTCCTGTAACAATCTGATGTCCAATATGTTCAGATGCAATGACCAGGATAACCGGGAGAATAATCAGGATTGCCTGCACATTGAATTTCGGTGTTGAAAAATTAGGCAATGAGAAAAGCGGAGCCTCTGCTACTGCCTGAAAATCCACGATTCCACATGCAATGGCTGCAATATACCCACAGATAATAGCAATCAGAATGGGAATTACAGATAAAAACTTCCGAAATACCACGGAGCCAAACACTGCCACACCTAAGGTCACCATAAATACAATGACATTCTCAGGAACCAGCACTTCATCCAACATTCCTGCATTATTGGCTGCTGTACCAGACAGCTCCAGACCAATCAACGCTACCACAGGCCCCATAGCGGCCGGAGGAAGTACCACATCAATCCAGTCTGAACCAAACTTATAAATAAGCAAGGAAAGAATACATCCAAAGAATCCTACTGCTACAAAGCCTCCCAGGGCATATTCATACCCAAACTTGCTGATTACAATACTTGCCGGAGCAATAAATGCAAAGCTGGAACCAAGGTATGCCGGAGCTTTTCCCTTTGTAATCAGAATAAATAATATGGTTCCCACACCATTCATAAATAACACGATTGCCGGATTAATACCAAACAAAAAGGGCACCAGCACAGATGCGCCAAACATGGCAAACATATGCTGAATACTAAGGGGAATCAAAAGTTTCGGCGGTACTTTTTCTTCCACCTGGATAATTTTACGATTTTCCACTGTTTTTTCTCCTTCTCTTAAGTTTCTGGCCTTCTTCAAACCATTCGTCTTATAGTAGCACAAAAAACAGGAAAATGCTACGCATTTTTATTCTATCCTTGAAACTTTTTCTCCGTTGACCCCCTCGCCATTTTGTGTCACCACTTTACATCACCAAGTAATGTATCCAAGATTGCCGGATCTTTGCTCAGCTTCATTTCCTGTCCCTCTTGCACAGATTCTTCTGCCTCACACTCAAGTAAATACTTTCCTTCAATAGAAGTCCAGGTTATATATCTGATTTTCTGAAGATGATAGTTGGGATAAGTTTCATAAATCATCATATAATTTACTTCCAGATCACCTACCTGACGTATCTGCACACCACTGCTTTCCATGGTTCCTCCTTGTTCCTGGGTCAGTTCTTTTGCTGTATTTTCTGACATCAGGGCAGACTCCTTCTTGGTTTCTGCCATGGTAGGATATTCTCTCAGAGACTCCATATCATAAGAAACAGTAATATCATCTGCCCCGGTTTCATCAAAGGTCTCAAACACGATTCTTCCTGTACTGGATTCATATTCCTCGTCCCACACAAATTCCTTTGGAAGACGTATCTTGAGTCCCTTTGGTTCCTCTTCACAGGTCAGCGGAACATATCCAGCCTTTAAATCCTCCTCTTCCTGCCTTGCCTTCTGTTGTATTCTCTCCTCTGCATTAGACCAGGTATCTTCCAGAACCGTATCATAAGCAAGCGTGTAAGGCCCCTGCTCCATGCTCTTTAGTTCATCATAGATATCCCATCTCTCCTGGCTGTCATAATCTGTTGGCAATTCTTTTGTCCAAAAAGAATATCCATATAAATAACTCTCTGCCACACCTTCCCAACTGTCATAGGTTTCCTGAAGCTTCCTGGCAATCGGCAGAGACATATCCAGACATTCCTGCAGATTAATATATTCTGCCTGATAACAGTCTCCTAAAATCTGCAGCGCCCTGCTATAATCCCAGCCATCAATTCCAGCTTCTCCATATTTTTCATAGGCTTCATACGCAGTTTCATATCTTGGCTGGTTTTCATCATCCGGAATCTTCTTCATTGCCTCTTCCTTTGACAATTCCAGAAGCTTTTTATCCTTCATTTCTTTTATTACCTTGCGGTATTCTTCTCTATGCCCATGATTCACCAGTTTTTCTACTGTTTTTTCCACTTCATCTCTTCCCATAATTCCCCAGCCCTCTGCCAGCGCAATCTTAACAGAGTCCTGATACCATTCCTTGTCTTCTCCTGACAGTCCTCCAACTACGTCCAGACGTTTATCATTATATTGGGAATAAATAGCATAAGCAGAACACATCCAGTAAATAGTATCACTTTCCACATCTGTTTCTTCAAAAGCAGACGGTTCATAATCTTCTTTCAGGTTTTCTACTTTTACCTCTTTCTCCTTACCTTCTTCCTTTTTTTCTTCTTTTTGTTTCTCCTGCTTCGAATCCTGTCCTTTTTGTGATGCCTGGCTATTTCCACAAGCGTTGAAGAACAGACTCCCTACCGTAACCACTGCTGCTGCACAGAAAATCTTCCCTCTTTTTTTATATTTTATAAGCTTTCCCACTTTCTGTACCTCCATCCTGTATTTTTTTGGTATTGTACCACAATCCCGCCTCCCATACCACCTATTTTTCCTCAAAATTCCAACAAAAAAACCGCTGTAAAAACTACAATCTCATTCTCTTTTAACAGCAGTTTTTACAACAGTTTCTTTATGTTTCTTGCTTTTTCTATTTTGTCTCTAAATCAAATCCAAAGTAACGGACAGCATTGTTATAAGAAATTCCTTTCACAATTTTCTCCAGATTCTTCATATCCTTTGGATATTCTCCGTTTTCTACCCAGCCGCCAATAAGCTCACACAGGATTCTGCGGAAATATTCATGTCTTGGATAAGACAGAAAGCTTCTGGAATCTGTGAGCATACCAATAAAGTTTCCAAGAAGTCCCAGATTTGCCAGGGAAGTCATCTGTTTCATCATACCGGTTTTATTGTCATTAAACCACCATGCTGAGCCCTGCTGAATCTTTCCAATGGCGTCACTGTTCTGGAAGCAGCCTAAAACTGTTCCGATTAACTCATCATCTCCCGGATTTAAGCTGTAGAGAATGGTTTTCGGCAGATTTTTAGCTTCGTTGACTGCATTTAAGAAGTCAGCCAGCTCCGCTCCAGGAGTATAATTACTCATGCAATCAAAACCTGTGTCCGGACCAACTTTTGCATACATATCTTTATTATTATCTCTCTTACATCCGTAATGGAGCTGCATTACCCAGTTCATTTCTTCATATTTTCCTGCCACAAACAGCATAAACGCTGTTTTGAACTTTGCTGCTGCTTCTTTGGACACATCTTTTCCTGACAGACGATCTGCAAAAATAGCTTCCACCTCTTCTTCAGAAGCGGGCGCATACATCACATAGTCCAGACCGTGATCGGAAATACAACAGCCCATACTGTCAAAATATTCCATTCTCTTTGTAATTGCTTCTTTTAAATCTGCAAAGGTCTTGATTTCCACGCCAGATACCTGGGAAAGTTTTGCCAGATATTCCACATAATCTGGTTTTTCCAGGTTCATGGCTTTATCCGGTCTCCACGCCGGAAGTACCTGTACATCAAAGCTTTCATCTTCTTTGATAATTTTATGCCACTTCAAATCATCTACCGGATCGTCTGTAGTACACAGCAAGGTCACATTGGACTGCTTAATCAGATTTCTGGCGCTCATAGATGGCTCCTGCAGCTTTTTGTTACAGAGATTCCACACTTCTTCTGCTGTCTCACTGTTCAGTACACCATAATATCCGAAGTATCTCTGCAGCTCCAGATGGCTCCAGTGAAACAGTGGATTTCCAATGGCCTTTTCCAGTGTTTCAGCCCATTTCTGAAATTTTTCCCGATCCGGCGCATTTCCTGTAATATAGCATTCTTCAACACCATTGGAACGCATCTGACGCCATTTGTAATGGTCTCCCCCCAGCCAGACCTGAGTAATATTTTCAAACTGTCTGTCCTCTGCGATTTCCTGTGGGTTAATGTGGCAATGATAGTCCAGAACAGGAACCTGAGCTGCAAATTCATGGTATAATTCCTGTGCGGTCTGGGTGCTTAATAAAAAATCCTTGTCCATAAATGCTTTCATAATGAACAACCTCCTTATAAAAAATTAAAAATTTGTTGTTTTCCGTTTTACCAGGTGACATGGCACTACTGTTTTATGTTGTATGGTATGACCTTCTAAAACCTTCATCATATTATCCACTGTTTTTTTGCAAATCAATTCGCCCTGACTGTCAATAGAAGACAATTCCGGCTCACAGCAGACAGCCAGTTCAGAGTCATTAAAGCCTATGATATTCATTTCATCCGGCACAAAAATCCCCTTCATCGCAGCATATTTCAACGCCCCTGCTGCCAGCCCGTCATCTGTAGTCACTACAGCATCAAACTTCCTGGAAGTTTCCTGGAACAGTTTGTCCCTTACTTTTAAAATCTTATTCTCCACAAAAACTTCCAGTTCTTCACAAATCAAAAGCCCATGATCTCTTAACGCTTCTTCATATCCTCTTTTTTTCTCCCGGGCGCTGTAAGAATAAGAATTATAAAGAAATAAAATTTGTTTCCTTCCTGAGGCAATCAGCTTTGACACAGTATCATAAGTAATCTGGTAAACATCCGAAAGCACACAGTAAATAGTTGGACATTGGACATAACCATTAATCAAAAATATCGGAACCTGCTGCGCTGCTTCTTTTAAATAGGCTATATCACCAGGCGTTTCATTTCCAACATAATTAGATCCTACTAAAACCAGAGCGTCAATCCTCTTCTGCAAAATTCTCTGCACTGCACAAACCTTATCCTGAGGTTCATAACCACTGCAATATAGAATACAGTCATACCCATATTCTCCCAGACTTTTCTCCAGATATGCAACTGCACATGCCATATAGGTATCTGACACATCAGGACATACAATGCCTACTGTGTTCATGGAATTTAACCCCAGTCCCCTGGCAAATACATTGGGAGTATAATTCTGTTCTTCCATAACAGCCCGTACCTTTGCTTTTGTCCGTTCACTCACCTTTGGGCTGTCATTGACAACCCTGGATACTGTGGCAATAGAAACACCTGCCAGTTTTGCAATATCATAAATATTCATAGGCATCTTTTCGCTTCCTCTCAAAATGTAAGCACTTACATTTTCATCTTTTATTATACACGCTTTTCAGGACTTTGCCAAATCCTTTTTTTACTTTTTTATACAGCAAAAAACCCTTGAATCATCAAGGGTTTTCACATCAGCTGCCTAGCGGATTTGAACCGCCGACCTCCGCCTTACCAAATTTACGAACTTTTCACACAATTTATATTTTTCGTATATTTCTTGATATTTTATAGTTTTATGCGGTTTTATTCACATAAATATACGATAATTTTTATTACTTTTGTAGCTTATGTAATTTTAGTAGTCAAGTAGTAGTCAAATAACACCTTGTTTTTTTCGTATTCTCTAGAAGAAACACGTTTGCGAAGATGATACAATATCCCCTCCCAGATTGCCAGTCTGGGAG
>ULYT01004836.1_pt1 | contig 27588 bp, 29 predicted proteins | sample 1962521 | NCBI WGS metagenome assembly ULYT01 (sample SAMEA4835873, study PRJEB28245) | human gut metagenome | biome: gut microbiome; material: fecal sample | place: Denmark | collected 2008 | reverse complement strand
AAAGAATATTCTGTTGTTTTTTGGAAAGAGTTTCCTGCATTAGCTGTTTTCGCAAGGCAACACTTTCTTTTTCAACATCTACATAAAATCCTTTATGTTCTAGCGCATATACATACCCTTCATCTATCAGTCTTATATAGGCTTTCTCTATACTTGTTCTTGATACTTTCCACATCTGTTCACACTGTCGTATACTTGGAAGTTTATCCCCTTTTTTTAAATAACCATGTAAAATATCTTCTTTTATTTTATCATAAATCTGTAGATATACATATTTCCCTTTCTTTTTTTCGAAACTAATATTCTGTATATTCATATAATCACTTCCATAGTTAGTATAACATAAATCTGTGTACTAAATATTTATATAATTTGTGTATTTTTTAATACACAGTTCTTTGTTAGAATAAACAGGAAGGAGGCTTATTATGAAAAATGATACAGTAAAAGAACTTGTATGGTCCTCTTTGGGTATTGCTCTAGTCTTTTTGGCAACATTTTTATTAAAAATCCCAAATGGCATTCAAGGCTATGTTCATATGGGAGATGGGTTCATCATGCTGTTTTCCAGCGTCTTATCACCTTTATGCGCAGTTCTGGTTGCCGCAGCAGGAAGTGCACTTGCAGACATCGCTGGAGGATATGCATATTTTGCTTTGTTTACGCTCATAATTAAAGGACTGGAAGCATTTCTTATAGCAAAGATTTTCCAAAAAAGCAAGTTACGTTTTGTAAGCTATTTTACAGGTTCAATCGTTATGATTTTTGGATATTTTTTAACTGATGCCTTTATAAATCAGAGCTGGTACTTAGCACTTACTGGTATTCCAGGAAACATCATACAGGCAGCAGTTGGCATTCTCATAGCTTTCCTGATTTATCCTCTTTTTATCTCTAATTTTAAAAAGTGATACATCGTTTATCGCTTTTTTTATTTCCAAAAGAAAATAGATGTAAGTAAAATATTTTAAAATGTAACCGCTATTTCAACAAAAGGGATTGTCTTTTAAAAAAAAGAGGAGTACAATGACGGAGTTTGAAAGGAGTCGACAAAAAATGGAATATGGTTTTATTTTTGATGTGGCACTTATTCTGGCTACCACTAAAATTTTAGGTATGGCAACTCGCCGCGTGAAACTTCCTCAGGTTGTTGGTGCGTTATTGGCTGGTTTGATTCTTGGCCCTGCCTGTTTAGGGATTCTTCATGAAACAGAGTTCATCAATCAGCTCGCAGAATTAGGTGTTATCGTCTTAATGTTTGATGCCGGATTGGAAACCGACATTAATGAGTTGAAGAAATCCGGTAAAAATTCCTTCATTGTTGCGACATTGGGGGTTATCGTTCCATTCGTTGGAGGATTTCTAGTTGCTCAGGCTTATGGATTAGGGACTACAGATGTATTGAGAAGTGTATTTATTGGTCTTATCTTAACAGCTACTTCTGTAAGTATTTCTGTTGAAACTTTAAAAGAAATGGGACGTTTATCCACTCCATCTGGAAACATTATCTTAGGAGCTGCTTTAATTGATGACATTTTGGGAGTTATTTTATTAACTGTTGTTACAAGTTTTGCAGATCCAAATGTAAACATTGCAATGATGGCATTTAAAATCATCGCCTTCTTTGCATTAAGCGGTGTAGTAGGTTTCTTATTACACAAAGGATTCCAGGTTTGGATGCAGCGTCATGATCGCGATTTAAGAAGATTTGCTGTTTTCTCTTTTGCTTTCTGTTTGCTTTATTCATTTATTGCAGAAGAATTCTTCGGTGTAGCAGATATTACAGGTGCTTTCCTTGCTGGTTTGATTATTTCTAATACCTCAAGAGCTACCTATGTTTCTTCTCGTGTTGGAATCTTATCATATATGCTGTTATCACCACTGTTCTTTGCTAATATCGGTTTAAAGGTAGTTCTTCCTCAAATGAATTTTATGATCGTTTCCTTTACGATTATCATTTGTATTGTTGCAATCTTATCTAAAGTTATTGGATGTGGACTTGGTGCTAAACTATGCGGATGTCCAAATACAAGAGCTTTACGTGTTGGTGTAGGTATGATTTCTCGTGGTGAGGTCGCCTTGATCATCGCAATGAAAGGAATCGCTTTGGGTATGATGGATGAACAGTTTATTGCCCCTGTGATTCTAATGGTTGTTGTAACAACAGTAATCACACCAATCTTGTTGAAATTTGTTTATAATCCTAAATACGACACGGTTGAATATCAAAGCAGTAAACTTGTTGATAGCTATGAAAAATCAAAAGACTTTGAACGTGCTTCACAGGCACTGTTACGTCAACATGATCAGGTCAATACTGAAAACAAATAGTATTTTATAAACTAAGATGCCACACAGGCATCTTTTTATTTACCTGCTAATACGCTGGATTAAAAAAAGTATCGCTTTACTTGTGATACTTTTACTTATGATATAGATAACAGTCTTTTGTATGATCATTAACAATTCCTATTGCCTGAAGATACGAATAAATAATCGTTGAACCTACAAAAGACATTCCTCTTTTCTTTAAATCCTTTGATATAGTATCCGATAATGATGTAGTAACTGCTACCTCATCTCCCTCTAAATATATGATATTACCATTCGTAAACTTCCATATATAAGAAGAAAAAGAGCCAAATTCCTTTTGTATGCAAAGAAAAACCTTTGCATTCTTAACAGCTGAGCGTATTTTTAAACGATTACGAATAATCCCTTTATCCTGCATCAACGACTCTATTTTATCTTCTTGATACAAAGCTATTTTACATGCATCAAAGTTATCAAAAGCTTTACGAAAGTTTTCCCGTTTTTTCAAAATCGTAAGCCAGGATAATCCTGCCTGAAATGATTCCAGCAAAAGCATTTCAAATAGTTTGGTATCATCATAAACAGGTTTTCCCCATTCCTCATCATGATATCGAACATAAATATCTTCAGTATCTTGAGCCCATTTACACCTTATCTTACACATACTTCATAGACATGCTTTCTACTAAATGTCCTACTTCTTCACATGCATCGCATGCTTTTTCCATTCGATCATAAATCGACTTCCACTGTATAACTTCTATTGGATCCATGCCAGAAGAAAATAACTTTCTTGTTGTGTCTGCAAAAAGTAAATCTCCTTTATCTTCTAACAAATCAACCGAACGGATACAATCCTCCACTTTTTCGTTGTATTCCATTTTTTCAATTGCCTTCATTAACTGTGAAACAGCATCACAGCATTTCACAATAACTTTTCCATATGCCTGTGCATCTTCTTTAATTTCTTTAATGTTATAAATATGAAGTCCAATAGAAACATCTTCAACCATATCTACAACATCGTCCAGCGCATTGCATAAGGCCGCAATATCTTCATGTTCAAATGGCGGTCGATTATCTTTAGCAAGTGCACTTAACACATCATGTTTACGCTGATCTGCATCATTTTCATAATGATGCATCGTCTGTAAATGTGCTTCCATCATCGATGGATCATAATTTTTTAAAACCTTCATCAATTCCAATGCACATGAACATGCTGTATCTGCCATCAACTGAAATGTTAGATAATAATTGAATCTTTTTTTCTTAATCATATTTTATACCTCTATATCCCCTAAACAAATATAAAAATATTTTAACACAAATAACCTTTCAACTCAATTTTATTTACAAGAATACTATAAACAATTTTAACTCATTCGATAATGTCCAACAAGATCTTCTCTTTTTTCTAAAATATCTTCCTCATAATTGAATTGGAAAGAATGCTCATGGTGAATGATAAAAGGAATTCCTTTCTTATTTCTTTTATTGGATACAATTCCTATATGATTTTTAAATACAACAATATCTCCTCCCTGCCAATTTTTTATATCATAAATATCTGTTGTAAGAGATTTTGCGTTATGATCAAAAAACACTTTCAAATTTCTTACTCTTCGAAAATCAATGTTTTTATCTATAATATCAATCTGATATTCTTTTTGGTTTTTCTTAATATCTTCATCTACAAGCTCCATAAGGTCATATCCTGCATCTTTTAAACCAAAGGCTACTACATCGCTACATACACCATATTCATCATCCGGATACCCACCACTATAATACTTGCTTTTATATTTTGGCTTTGTAGCTATATAACTTCTTACATTTTGTAAAATATCACTTTGGTCATCCATTCCATCTTTATCTTTGTCTATTGTACTTTTATATGTAACAATATTAAAATCTTCATCTGTATATTTCTTATGCGGCAATATATGAAAACTATTCATAAAATACCAGCATAAACAAATTCCTGCAATAACAAATCCTACTTTCTTTTTCATATTTCTCCCTGCTTTCTTTCTTTTAGATTACACTATACAGAGATTTTATATATAAAGAATTTCTTACATCTTTCATACAAAATGTTTGCCAAATCAGAAAAAGAAAAGCTCCTCATGGGAGCTTAACTTCTTACTTTTCTAGTTCATTCATAGAAATTGTTGTAAAGTTTAAAGATTCTAATACTTTTAGAATTGCATTTGCTGTATCAAAAGATGTAAAGCAGCTGATGTTATTTTCTGCCGCAACACGACGAATCAAGAATCCATCATTTGTAACTTCTTTGTCATTTGACATCGTATTTACAACATAATTTACCTGTCCCTGACGAATAACATCAAGTACATTCATTTCATCGCCTTCTTCAGAAATCTTGTTTACAACTTTTACATACAATCCGTTTTCTTTTAAATAACTTGCTGTCCCAGCAGTTGCACAAATTCCATAGCCGATAGAAGAGAAACGTTTTGCTATTGTTAATGCTTCTTCCTTATCCTGATCCGCAATCGTCATCAAGACAGTACCATGATTTGGAATTTTAATTCCGCTTGCAAGAAGAGCCTTATACAATGCTTTTTCTAATGTAATATCTCCTCCAAGAGCTTCTCCAGTAGATTTCATTTCTGGGCCTAATACTGTATCAACACTTCTTAATTTTGCGAAAGAGAATACTGGTGCTTTTACAAACACTCTGTTTTCTTCTTCTTTGACACCTTCTTCATATCCCTGTTCTTTTAAAGAATGACCAAGAACACAGCGAGTAGCGATATGGCTCATAGGAACTCCTGTGATTTTGCTTAAGAATGGAACGGTACGAGAAGATCTAGGATTTACTTCCAGTACATATACATTATCATCTTTATCTACGATAAACTGAATGTTATATAAACCTACAAAGTGGAATCCTTTTCCAATACGCATACCATAATCGATAATTGTATCTTTTACTTTCTGTGAAATGCTTTGTGGAGGGTATACAGAAATAGAGTCTCCAGAGTGAATTCCAGCACGCTCAATATGTTCCATTACTCCTGGAATATAGACATGTTCCCCATCACAAATCGCATCGATTTCCAACTCTTTACCAACGATATATTTATCTACTAGAATTGGTGCATCATGACTGATTTCTTTTACTGCAGTTGCCATATATACACGCAAATCATCATCGTTATGTACAATTTCCATTGCACGTCCTCCAAGTACATAAGATGGACGTACCAACACTGGATATCCAATACGATTTGCAATCTTAACAGCTTCTTCTACTTCTACAGCGGTTTCTCCTTTAGGCTGAGGAATATCTAATTTATGTAACATTGCCTCAAACTCATGACGGTCTTCTGCGCGGTCAATATCTTCCAAAGTCGTACCTAAAATCTTAACGCCTCTATCTACTAATTTATCCGCTAAGTTTATCGCTGTTTGTCCTCCAAACTGTACGATTACACCTAATGGCTGTTCCAAATCAACGATATGCATTACATCTTCAATCGTTAACGGTTCAAAATATAATTTATCAGAAATAGAGAAATCAGTTGAAACAGTTTCTGGGTTGTTATTAATAACAATTGCTTCATAACCAGATTCACGAAGTGTCATAACGCAGTGAACAGTTGCATAGTCAAATTCTACACCTTGCCCAATACGGATTGGACCACTACCTAATACAATGACTTTTTTACGATCACTTCGAACAGACTCATTTTCCTGTTCATAAGTAGAGTAGAAATATGGTGTTGCACTTTCAAATTCTGCAGCACATGTATCTACGATTTTATATACAGGAATGATTCCATTTTCTTTACGAAGATTGTATACTTCTTTTTCTTCCATTTCCCATTTTCTTGCGATATAGGAATCTGCAAAACCATTCTTTTTAATTTCTTTTAAAACTTCCACATCTTTTGGATGTGCCATCATTTTTTCTTCTAAAACAATTAAATTATTGAATTTATGCAAGAAGAAATAATCAATTTTTGTAATTCTGTGAATTTCTTCCATAGATTCTTTTCTACGAAGAAGTTCCGCAATCGTAAACATTCTTAAATCGTCCTGCACATGTACTTTTTCCCATAATTCTTCTGTTGTTAACATCGCAATGTCTTTATTTTCAATATGGTCACATTTCATTTCCAAAGAACGAACTGCTTTTAAGAAACTTTCTTCAAATGTACGTCCAATTGACATAACTTCCCCTGTTGCTTTCATCTGTGTTCCTAAACGACGATCTGCATTTGGGAATTTGTCAAATGGAAAACGTGCAAGTTTTGTAACAATATAATCTAAGGCAGGTTCAAAACATGCATAACTTGTTTTTGTAATTGGGTTAATAATTTCATCCAAAGTCATACCTACTGCAATTTTTGCGGCAAGTTTTGCGATTGGATAACCTGTTGCCTTACTTGCTAAAGCACTAGATCTAGATACACGAGGGTTTACCTCAATGACATAGTATTTAAAAGATTTTGGATCAAGTGCCAGCTGTACATTACATCCACCACAGATTTTCAATGCACGAATGATTTTCAAGCTGGCATTACGAAGCATTTGATGTTCGCGATCACTTAATGTCTGTACAGGTGCAACAACCATGGAATCTCCTGTATGAATACCTACTGGATCAATGTTTTCCATGTTACATACAACAATAGCATTATCATTGTAATCACGCATAACTTCGTATTCAATTTCCTTAAATCCTGCAATACTTCTTTCAATTAGACACTGGTGTACTGGTGATAATTTTAATCCATTATCCGCAATGCTGCGAAGTTCTTCTTCATTATCCGCAAAACCTCCACCAGTTCCTCCTAATGTATAAGCAGGACGAACGACAACTGGATAACCAATTTCTTCCGCGAATTTTACAGCTTCTTCTACACTATGTACAATATCACTTTCTGGAACCGGTTCATTAATATCATACATCAATGCACGGAACAACTCACGATCTTCTGCCTTATTGATAGCTTCTAAATCTGTTCCAAGAATTTCAACACCATATTCATCTAAAATACCAGAATTTGCAAGTTCAACAACAAGGTTTAATCCTGTCTGTCCACCAAGACTTCCAAGAATTGCATCTGGACGTTCTTTATTAATGATACGACTTGCAAAGTCTAATGTTAAAGGTTCAATATATACTCGATCGGCAATAGCTGTATCCGTCATGATCGTTGCTGGATTGGAGTTAATCAGAATTACTTCATATCCTTCTTCACGAAGTGACTGACATGCCTGGCTACCTGCATAGTCAAATTCCGCAGCCTGTCCAATAACGATTGGACCGGAACCGATGACCATGATTTTTTTAATATCTGTACGTTTTGTCATTTTAACCATTCTCCTTTTCCATCAGTTCCATAAATTGATCAAATAAGTAATTGCTGTCTTCTGGACCAGGTGCAGCTTCTGGGTGATATTGAACAGAGAAGACAGGATATTTCGCATGACGCACACCTTCTACACTCTTATCATTTAATGCCTGATGTGTCATAACCAAATCTGTATTTTTCAAGCTTTCCATTTCTACTGCATATCCATGGTTTTGTGATGTCATTTCTACTTTTCCTGTTTCTAGATTTAAGACAGGATGATTGCATCCACGATGTCCAAACTTCAATTTTACGGTATTGGCACCATTCGCTAAAGAAATCAGCTGATGTCCTAAACAAATACCAAATACAACAACTTTTCCCATCAATTCACGAATGGTTTCAATAGCTTCCACCATATCTTTTGGATCCCCTGGACCATTACTTAACATAACGCCATCTGGATGAAGTGCCAAAATACTTTCTGCACTGGTATTATATGGAACAACGATCAAATCACAGTGTCTTCTTGACAATTCACGAATAATTCCATGTTTCGCTCCAAAATCCATCAAGACTACTTTACGTCCACGTGCAGGAATTGGGAAAGGTTTCTGTGTAGAAACTCTGGCAACCTGATCATGCATAAGTTCAGTTGCTTTTAACATTTGAACAACTTCTTCTACATTCGCATCTTCATCTGCCATAATTGCACGCATTGTACCGCTGCTTCTTAATTTACGTGTAATAGAACGTGTATCTACTCCATAAATTCCTGGAATATTTTTTAGTTTCAAAAATTCATCTAATGTTAAATCACTACGGAAATTACTTGGCATTTCGCAGCATTCTCTTACTACAAAACCAAAAACCGCAGGATCAAGACTTTCAAAATCATCACGGTTGATACCATAGTTTCCAATCATTGGATATGTCATCATAACGATCTGTCCACAATAAGACAAATCAGACAACACTTCCTGATATCCACTCATTCCTGTATTGAATACCAATTCACCAACCTGATAATTATCGGAACCGAAAGCATACCCTTCATAGACACTTCCATCCTCCAAGATCAGTTTTCTTTTCTTCATATATCCTCCTTGCATATGTATAAGCTGTTTTTCAGATTATTTATTCATCCAAGATTCATCATTTGGATCCTGTTTCCAAGCAAGCAGTTTTTCCATATCGCTTTCCTGGATATAATCCTTTTCTTTTGCTACTTCAACTAATACATCATAGTTGCTTAATGTTTTAAAATCACAGTTGATAGATGTAAATAACTGTGTAGATGCAGGTAACAAATAAGTAAAGATAGCAACAACACCTAACACTTCTGCACCAGCTTCACGAAGTGCTTCTACTACACCTTTCACAGAACCACCTGTAGAAATCAAATCTTCTACGATAACAACTTTTGCCCCTTTTGGCAAATTTCCTTCAATTTTATTTCCTTTTCCATGGTCTTTGTTAGAACTTCTAACATATCCCATAGGAAGTTCCATTTTATCCGCAACAAGAGCTGCCCAGGAAATTCCAGCTGTTGCCGTTCCCATTAAGATTTCAGCTTCTGGGTATTCTTTTTTGATCAATTCTACAAATCCCTCTACTACTGCTGTTCTTTTTTCTGGATAAGACAATACTAAACGATTGTCGCAGTAAATTGGTGATTTAATTCCACTAGCCCATGTAAATGGTTCATTAGGTCTTAAAGATACCGCTTTGATATCAAGTAAGTTTTTCGCAATTTTCTTTTCTACATTCATCTTATTTTCCCTCCATGATAGCTTCAATTTCATTATATGTTTTATATGGATATTCACTCTTTGTAATAGAGCGTCCTACAACAATATAGTCACAACCTTCTTCTTTCGCAAATGCAGGTGTTGCGACACGTTTTTGATCATCTTTTGAATCCTCTGCCAAACGAATTCCAGGTGTTACTGTTAAGAAGTCGTTTCCACATGCCTCATGAATTCCTTTTGCCTCATGCACAGAGCAAACAACCCCGTCAAGTCCACTTTCTTTTGCCAGTTTTGCATAAGAAATAACTACATCTTTTACATTTCCTGGAATTAACAATTCTTCATTCATAGCTTCCTGAGATGTACTTGTTAACTGTGTAACGGCGATACACAAAGGACGTTTTCCATTAACTGCACCTTCTTCTAATCCTTCCATAGCTGCTTTCATCATGGCACTACCACCAGCTGCATGAAGATTTACAATATCTACATCTAATTTCGCAAGATTTTTCATACCATTTTTTACTGTGTTAGGAATATCATGTAATTTTAAATCCAAGAAGATTTTATGTCCTCTTGCTTTGATTTCACGAATCATTTCAAAACCAAACGCATACGTTAATTCCATACCTACCTTTACATAAATAGGTTTGTCAAACTTATCTAAAAAATTTAATACATCCTCTTTTTTAGAAAAATCAAGTGCTACAATTGTTCTACTCATTATCGAAAACTCCTTCCCACAGCATCTTTAACACTGTTGTAACCATATTTTTCCAATACTTTTGGTAATTCCTCTATAATTTTAACACAACAATACGGATCTACAAAGTTTTGCATTCCTACTTCTACTGCACTTGCTCCTGCAAGCAAAAATTCCAATACATCTTCCGCACAAGTAATTCCTCCAACACCAATGATAGGAATATTTACAGCCTGTGCTACCTGATAAACCATACGAATTGCAACCGGCTTAATAGCAGGTCCACTTAATCCTCCTGTCACATTGGCAAGAACTGGTTTTCCTGTTCTTAAATCCAAGCGCATCCCCATCATCGTATTGATCATAACGATACCATCTGCTCCAGCTTCTTCTACTGCTTTTGCGATTTCTACAATGTTTGTTACATTTGGAGAAAGCTTAACATAGACAGGTTTTTCTGCCGCTTCTTTACAAATACGTGTTACATGAGCAGCAAGTTTTGGATCCGTACCCAACCCAATACCACCATGTTTAACATTTGGACAGCTGATGTTTAATTCATACGCTTTTACGACTGGTGAATCATTTAAGCGGCGAATGACTTCCACATAGTCTTCCTCTTTTGAACCTGCAATATTTGCCATAATTTCGGTATCAAACTGTGCCAGCCAAGGCAATTCTTTTTCTTTGATAACATCTACACCTGGATTTGCCAAACCAATCGCATTTAACATTCCCATTGGTGTTTCCGCAACACGAGGAAGTGGATTTCCAAAGCGCTTTTCCAAAGTGGCACTTTTGATTGCGATACCACCTAAAATACTCAAATCATATAATTCTGCATATTCTCTACCAAATCCAAAGCATCCACTTGCAGGAATGATTGGATTCTTCAGGTTTAACCCTGGCAGTTTCACAGAGATATCCATCTTAGTATTCCACCTTTCCAATTGGGAAAACAGGTCCTTCTTTACAAATTCGATGGTACATGTTTTCTTCCTTTTTATCTTTCGCAACACATGCCATACATGCCCCGATTCCACAAGCCATTCTTGCTTCAAAAGACATGTAGCCTCTTGTATATTTTTCCTCTACTGCTTTCAACATTGCTCTAGGACCACAGCTGCATGTAAAATCTGCTTTTATACCTTTTTCTTTAATGGCATCTATAACCGTTCCTTTTATACCATAGCTTCCATCCATTGTCGCAACACTTACATCGCATCCCAATGCTTTAAATTCTTCTTCATAAAAAACACTGTCTGCATCATTAAATCCTAGTACAACATATACTTTTTTGTTCATCCTGCGATACTGTTTAGCTAATTCATATAAAGGAGGAACACCAACTCCACCACCTATAATTAAGATTTCATCTTCTTCCTCATGAAGTGGATAGCTGCTTCCCAAAGGTCCAAAAACATCTAGATAATGATTGGCATACATCATTGATAATTTCTTTGTTCCATCTCCTACCACTTTATATACGATAACAAATTTATGATCTTCAACACTGGAAATACTAATTGGTCTTCTTAACATAAACCCATCGATTTTAATATTCACAAACTGTCCAGGTTTCATATCTTTTGCCATATCGGCAGACAATTCCATACGCCATGTATCTTTCGCAATATTCGTATTGCTTAAAATTTTTACACGTTCTTCCTGCATTGTCGTCTTCTTTTCCATCATTATTTTCTCATCCCTTTCTTGGCATCATACACACATTCTCCCATGATGAAAGTTTTTTCAATCCATCCTGTACAGGAAATTCCATCAAATGGTGTATTTTTTCCTTTGGAATAAAATTCTCTTTTATCAATTGTTTTATATGTATCGGTATCTACCAAAATCAAATCTGCATCATATCCGACTTCGATTTTTCCTTTATGTTCCATACGGAAACGTTTTGCAGGCACTTCACTCATCCAGTATATCAACTGCTGCATTGTAAACAGCTTTTCTTCTTTTACAAATTTTGTATACAATAATGGAAATGCTGTTTCCAAAGCAACGATTCCAAAAGGAGAAAGTTCCATACCTCTGCTTTTTTCTTCTTCACTATGTGGTGCATGATCATTGGCAATCATATCAATCGTTCCATCCAGCAACCCCTGAATCAGAGACTGACGATCTTCTTCACTTCTAAGAGGTGGATTCATTTTATGATTTTCATTTTCTACTGCCATTTCATTTAACAGCAAGTGATGTGCAGTTACTTCTCCACTGCAGTCGACTCCCATTGCCTTATATTCTTTTAAATACTGTACACTTTCCTTCGCACTCATATGACACACATGATAGCGTACACCTACTTCTTTTGCTAAATCCAGATCTCTTTTTAACTGTGCATATTCACATGCACTTGGTATACCTATTAATCCCAGTTCTTTATTTCGAATTCCTTCATGCATACATGCTTTTGGTGCACGATAACGCATATCTTCTGTATGGGCTACAATCATGCCATCAACTTTTTTACAAGCTTCCATTGCCTGTTTCATCATAGCAGCAGTTGCAACGCCAACTCCATCATCACTAAAGGCATGAATTCCTAACTTGGATAATTCTTCCATATCGCTAAGTTCTTTGCTTGCTTCTGCTTTGGTAATCGTTCCATAAGGAATCACATGAACCAGCGCATCCTGTTCAATCTTTTTTTGATAAGCCTTCATCGTTTCTGCATTATCTGGAAAAGGAAGAACATTTGGCATTGCCATGATGGTCGTAAATCCTCCATGAGCTGCCGCTTTTGTACCAGTAGAAATGGTTTCTTTATGTTCATGTCCTGGTTCACGTAAATGTACATGAACATCTATAAGTCCAGGCAGTAACAGTTTCCCCTGTGCATCAATTACTTCTTTATCAAAACTCTCTATACGTTTTTGGATATCTTTAATTTTACCATCTTCCACTAAGACATCCATGAACTCTGTTTCATTATCATGCATCAAGATTTTTGCATTTTGAATTAGTGTTTGCATATGTATTCTCCTATTTATCAAAAGGTTTATAGCCCATGGCACGTTTAATTACAGCTTTTCTTACAAGAACACCATTGCTCATCTGTTTAAAGATACGACTATTTCCTGCTTCTACCAAATCAGAATCGATTTCTACTCCACGATTCACTGGAGCCGGGTGCATAATGATAGCATGTGGTTTCATGCGTGCTGCACGCTCTTTTGTCAACCCATATTTTTCCAGGTATTCTTCCTTACTCATTTTCATTGTATCTGCATGTCTTTCATGCTGAATACGAAGCATCATTACAACATCTGCCCATGCAACGGCTTCATCTATATCACGATAGTTTTCATCATGTTCACACCATTCAGCTGGTCCGCTAAACACAACTTCTCCACCAAGCATATCCATAGCTTCTTTAATACTATTCGCAACACGAGAGTGTTTGATATCGCCAATAACAGCAACCTTAATTCCTTCAAAAGTGTTAAACTCCTGATAAATCGTTAATAAATCCAGCAGACACTGTGTAGGATGGTTTCCACATCCATCTCCCGCGTTTAAAATAGGAATGTTAATGTTTTCCAATTCTTTGAAATATTCATCTTTTTTATGACGAATAACCACAGCATCAAAACCAATGCTTTCAAATGTCTTTACGGTATCATAAAGACTTTCTCCTTTTTCTACACTGCTTCCTTGCGCTGTAAAATTTTCTACACAGGCACCTAATTGATGCTGTGCAGATGCAAAGGAATAATGTGTTCTCGTGCTTGGCTCAAAAAAAAGATTAGCAATCAACACTTTATTAGGAAATTGCCAATCCGATTGAGAACAGGAAAAAGCCATTGCATCCTGCAGAATATCAAAAATTTCTTCTTTAGATAAATCACGAATTCTAAGCAAACTATGTTCATTCATACGCCAGACCTCCCAGGCTACAAAAAAAGCCCTTTTTGCATACAAAAGGACCTTGTAAAATTCACGCATTGTTATGTATTCCTTCATAACCTCTCTGGATTATTTTAAAGGGCCTTTTCATTCTTTAATATTTTACCACATATATAAAAGAATACAAGATTTTTTTAAGCATTCCCTTACGAAAATCTAACGTTCGAAAGATATCTTACATATTTGTTCTGCATAGACACAATATATTTTTCAACAAAGTTATTTCTAACTTTTCCCTTACATATTTCTGTTTTTTATTATGCTCAATGATGAATTGTGCTTCCTCTTTTTTCATATCAATATGAAGAAAAAATTGGCTTTCCTGATAAGGATACAACACTTTATCTATAAGAATTCCTTTTTCTTTTATTTGAAGCGAAAACAAATGTTTTTCTTTTACTATATCCAACACATCATCCTGCATATAAAGTTTCATAAATGAAGAAAAAACTTGCGGAAACTCTTTATTTATCTGCTCTATCAAACGCTTTTTCTGTTTTTGCATAGAGGCTTCCTGTTTTTCTTTTTTACGCAAATATATTTGTTTTACACCTTCATGACGGATTTCATCTTTGTGTAAATACGCTTTATGTAAATGCATCAAATCAAGTGCATCACTCAATGCATTATGATCCACTTCCCCTTTTTGTCCATAAGCTAGCTTCATATCATCTAACGACAAGGTTGCAGATAAAACCTCTCCATTCCATAGTACTTGTTTAGACATCGTTTTCTGTAAATCTTTCATATCTTCAAATAGTTTTGTTTTTACATTGCTGCGTCGTGCATTTTCCAGTAAAGTCCTTTGATCATCTGGTCCAAACCCATACAATAAAATCCCTTCTTCTTTTCGTCTATGCTGCTCTATCCATAAAAAGAAATGTTTCATGACCAAAGAAAATGACTCTGCACTTAAGATTTCTTTATCTGAAAGTTTTGTCATTCGTTTCACAACAGGAGTCAAGCGCTTAAAACCTGTCGGTCTTACCAATTCATAAAAACGATCTATTTCTACCAGTTCACTATCCAGCATTACAGCACCAATACTAATAATTGACTGCACATAACGCCCTTCCTGTTTAATTGCATCAAATTCTGTATCTACGTATATATGTAACATATAAAACCATCCTTATACGCTCCATTATAGAAATTTTTTCATAGAAATGCAACAAACTCTTTTTCATAAACTGCTTATTTGATTTTCGTATAAATATAGAAACTTCCTGCACACCCCAGCAAAAATACTACCCATACAATAGTCTGTGAAACAATATCTCTTATATTTACATCTCTTTTTTTCTCTAATCGTATATGTACTATATTTTGATTATCATCCATTATATGAAATGTAAATTCTGTTTTGTTCATATTATAAATTGATAAATTTTCCATCAGTCGAATGGTAAATTCTCCTTTTTCAAGTTCATAAAAATACAATTTTCCCTGCGAGTCACTTTTTTCCATTGACAGCAACTTACCTTCATCATCATATATACCAAACATCGTATCTTTTATAACATTTCCTTCTTTATCTTCTACATATACGATCATAGAAGTTTCTTCATTACTCTCTTCTGCGTAAATCGATAAACATGTAAACATCATAATTACTAAAATAAAAAAACATCGTTTCATCTTTTCACCTCACATCATTGTATGCAATGAAAAGATTGATTTTCCCTTTTCTCATAAATTTGTATAACGTTTTCTCCTTCTTTCATATAGTATAAAGAGAGGAGATGAAATATGATGACAGACTATGTAATCGAAAAAGGAGATATTGGAATTGGTGTAAACAAACTTCAGGCTTATTTAAATATGATGCAGGAAAAAGGCTATATTCAAACCAGCAACCTGCAAGATGGTGTATTTGGAAATCGCACAGTTGCGGCTGTAAAAGAATGGCAGCAGTATGCAAATCTTCCTATGAGTGGAATCATTGATGAAAAAACATGGGATTCTCTTATTAATAAATTAAGAGAAATGCAAATTATAACCAATATTCCTTTAGCTTCCAGAAGCTATTTTTTATCAAATGGACAACAGGGTTTATCCGTATTTAAAATGCAGGAATATCTAAATGAGATTGCTGCTGTGAATAAATGTCTAAGACCAATACCAATTGATGGACTCTATGGTCCAATGACTGTTACTGCAGTACAGCAGTTTCAGTATCTATATGATTTAAAAATTGATGGAATCATTGGCAAGGTTACATGGGATTCAATTATTAATGAGCGAAATGCACTTCCTTTTTAAAAAATACAGTTATCACAATATGTGGTAACTGTATTTTTTTTATCTTCGATACGGTAAATCAAAATCCAAAAGTTGCTTATCTACATAGGTTTCGATTGCTTTTAGCTGATTTTTTTGAAACATATCTGGAATCCTTCTTTTTTCAAAATAATAATTAAATAATGCCAGTAAAAACGCTCCTATAAACGCCATCAAAATCTCAATATGTAAAAACAAAACCAAAATAAGAAAAACAATTGCAAATAATCCTGCTGTTAATAAAAAAACTTTCTGATTAATATCCGCATAAATATCTTCTAAAAAATCTGTATATCGATCCATAAAGTTTTTCATATCTTCTTCCATTGTGAAATCTTCCATAATTAAATACATTGGCGCTTTTTTTCTTTTCTTAGATAAACATTCCACCATCCACAAGATTCGCATAGCACAATAACGTGCAGCGTTTTTATTTTCTTCTTTTTCATACTGCATACCTGCAATATACATAATTTTACAATATGTGAAAACATCCATTTCTTCTTTTGGATTTTCAACAAGCTTTAAAAATGCATCTTTTTCAGATTCACTCATTTCAATCCCTTTTTTTGTATTTTCTAAAAAAACGTGTAATTGTTCCTCAAACATTACTTGTTCCATAAATCTCGCCTCATTTCTTCATAAATTATAACATAACTCAAACAATTTCAACGCATCTTTTTAACCTGCATTTTGATATAAAAATAGATGCCTTTAAGTTTTTCATCGCTTAAAAGCATCTGTATTTTCTATTTGTTGTAACTCTTTAACAAATATTTCTATTTATCTATATGAAGTATTTTCAAACAGATAATATTTCTCATCTTCACTATTTTTCAGAATCATGAATCGATTCTGAAAATCAGCAGCATATAAAATACTATCTTTTGGTACATTTCCAGTTAGGTTTTCTCCAGCAATGAAAAGATTCTTCTTTATTGTTCCTGCTTTCTGGAAACAGCCAGGTAATTCTATCTCTTCTCCCTGATAGGTTTGATATCTCATATCATTATAAAAGAAATGTGGTGGAACAGCATAATCTGCAGATTGTGAACCTTCATATCTTTCTATTGGCTCTTGTCTTGCATCCGTTTCAATATATTGCAAAACATGAATATCTTTTCCTTTTTTTAAGTAGATAGTATCCCTGTACTTATATAATTCAGAACCCTTATATTCTTCCATTGCATCTGTTCCTGTATAATTTGAAACAGGAAAACAATTAGGTTTTGCAACTTCCTGCAACACTCCTATTTTCTCTCCTTTAACCGATGTGTTTTCTATAGATGTTTCCCAATATATTTTTCCATCATAATAAATACCTTGTGGAAGATCCGTATGATAGAGTGTTAGTTCACAGACTTCATTATCTACATGATAGAGTTTTTTTTCGTAATCTTCATTATCTATTGAAGTAGAAGTACATGAGCATAATAAAAAACACGCAAAACATAATATCATTCTTTTTTTCATATTCTTTCTCCCTATTTATCCCAAGCGAATACCGTATCCTTTCTAATTATTAAAATACCATCATAAATAACAATTGTCATTCATATATTTATAATTTCTTTATTTCTAAATATATTTACCTCTAATTACATAATACCTGATAAAACACCTTAATACAAGGCTGTTTGTATCTTCATGCTGAGAAAAATTCTAAAGTTTTATAATTCTTTAGATTTTATTTACCTCTCTTATATTACAATAAAGTTGATAGAAGATATTCTAACTATATATCTATATGAAAAATAAGAAAGAAGGGTGTTCATCATGAAACATACGAAAAATCCAACAAGAAAAGCGTTACTTTTTTCTATCCTCATTCTTTTCTTAATTGTTTTAGGATACAAGCTGTATAAACTGGTTTCTTTCCCTTTGCTTTTAAAAGATACCCATATAACAATAGAAATTGGAGAACCGTTTCATCCAGAAGAAAATATAAAAGCTGTGCTGTTTGGTGATAAAAACAGTGTAAAAGAAAAGGGTAAAATTCAAACTGATAAATTAGGAACCTATCCCTTTACTTACGTATATAAAGATAAAGAGTATCTTGTTGAAGTAGAAGTCGTAGATACCACTCCTCCTGTATTTGAAGTTGTTCCTTTGGATATTGATGCAGGTATGAAGGTTTCCGCAAATAGTGCAGTAAAAAATATCAAAGATAAAACTAAAACAACAGTATCCTTTAAAGAAGATTACGATTTTAAAGCACCTGGTACGATTGAAGTATGTGTCATAGTTCGAGATGAAGGTGGAAATACAAGCGAGAAAACTACAAAAGCAACAATTGTTCTAGATAAAGAAAAACCTGTATTAAAAGGAGTAGAAGATATTACTATATACCCTCAATCATCTTTTGACCTAAAAAAAGGAATTGCAGTAACAGATAATCGAGATCCGAATGCAAAGTTAGAAATTGATAAAAACAATTTTGACAGTTCTAAACCTGGAGTATATACCATTGAATATAGTGCACGTGATCGAAGTGGCAATACAACAATGAAAAAACGTATAATTACAGTAAAATCGAATGAAAATACAAATTCAAATGAACAAAACAAAGAAAAAATCGTCTATTTAACATTTGATGACGGACCATCTGTGAACACCGCAAAAATACTAGACATTTTAGATCAATATCATGTGAAGGCAACTTTCTTCGTAATTGGAGGAAACTCCTCTTATTATCCATTGATAAAAGAAGCCCATCAAAGAGGTCATACAATTGCTCTTCATAGTTATTCTCATGATTATGGATACATTTACAGTTCTGTAGATGCCTATTTTAAGGATTTAGAAAAAATTGGGAATATAGTAAAACAACAGATTGGCTTTGTACCAAAATACATTCGTTTCCCAGGAGGTTCTTCCAATACAATTAGTAAAAATTATTCATCAGGAATCATGAGTATTTTAAGCGAAGAAGTGCAAAAAAGAGGTTATCAATATTATGACTGGAACTGGGATTCCAGTGACGCAGCTGGAAACAATCGTCCAGTTAGCTCAATCGTAGCCAGTGCAACAGGTGGACAAAGCAATAAGTTAAACATTTTATTCCATGATGCAGGAGCAAAATCTACAACAGTAGAAGCTTTACCACAAATTATAGAGTTCTACCAAAAAAGAGGATACCGATTTGAAGGAATCCATGATGATTCCTATATTCCTCATCACAATATAAACAACTGATAAACAAAAAAAGAAGAAGTATATTATGTATTACTACATTTTATACTTCTTTTTGTTTATTAAAACGAAAACCCTTTATTCTACACCTATGATAAAGCTATATACCGGTTGCATACCATTGTTTACTTCAACTTCTACATCAAATTTATCTTCAATGTACGCAGCTACTTCTTCAGCTTCTTCTTCATTTATATCTTCACCATAGATAAGCGTAACAATTTCACTTTCATCATCCAGCATACGATCCAGCAACTGACGTGTTGTTTCCATTTTATCTTGAAGAGATACAATGATATCTTTTTCTAAGATACCCATGTAATCTCCAGATTTGATTTCCATACCTTCAAATGTCGTATCTTTGATTGCATACGTAACCTGTCCTGTTTTTACCATAGAAACAGCTTCCTTCATTTCAGAAAGGTTTGTTTCAAAGTCAACATCAGGATTAAACATAATACATGCACTCAATCCCTGTGGTATTGATTTCGTAGGAATAACTTCAATATTTTGATCTTCACATACAAGAGCTGCCTGCTGTGCTGCCATAACGATGTTAGAGTTATTTGGTAAAATAATGATATGTTCTGCATTTAACTGATGAATTGCCTCTACGAAATCTTCTGTAGAAGGATTCATTGTCTGGCCTCCGCTAATCACATAATCTGCTCTTAGCTCTTTAAACATATCTTTTAATCCATCACCTGCCGCAACAGTAATAATTGCATATTTCTGTCTAGGTTTTTCTTCCTTAACTTCTTTTTCTACAGATGCATTCATCATAATTTCTTCATGCTGTTCCTGCATGTTTTCAACTTTTAATTTCGCAAAACTTCCATAACGAAGCCCCATATTCAATGCATCACCAGGAGTTAGTGTATGCACGTGAACTTTTACAATATCATCGTCTCGTACACATACAATAGAATTTCCGATTCTTGCTAAAGAATCTCTTAATGTTTCTTCTTCAAAAGTACGCTGTGCACTTTCACTTAAACGAATAATAAATTCTGTACAATAACCATATTCTTCACTTTCAAGTGCAGCACCAGCTACTTCTTTACTTTCTTTTGCTTCTTCTTTTTCAATTACAACGCCTTTTAATGCAGATACAAAGCCTTCAAAAATTGTAACTAAACCTGCACCACCGCTATCAACTACACCAACTTCTGCAAGCACTGGCAATAATTCTGGTGTACGATCCAGTGATTTTTTCGCTTCATCCAGCATTTTTTCCATTACCTGTAAGCATGTGACATCTTCAATAGATGTCGCATAAGCATATGTATAGTCCGCAGCTTCTCTAACAACGGTTAGGATCGTTCCTTCTACAGGACGCATAACAGCTTTATAAGCAACTCTTGATCCCATTACCAAAGCATTGGCAAGCTGAAAGCCGTTTACTTCCTTCATGCCATCCATACCTTGATACAATCCTCTAAAAATCTGTGATGTGATAACACCAGAGTTTCCACGAGCTCCCATCAAAAGCCCCTTTGACAACACTTTCGCAATATCACATACATCTTCACTTGAGCAAGCCAAAGCATCTTTTACACCTGCATTAAATGTCAAAGACATATTTGTTCCAGTATCACCATCAGGCACTGGAAAAACATTTAATGCATCAATTTCTGTAAATTTATTAGAAAGATTGTTGGCTCCGCTAGCCAGCATATCTTTGAATATATGTCCATTTATCATTTCCATAATTATCTACCTACTTCATTACCTTAACATCCTGAACATAGACATTTACTTTTTTAAATTCCAGTTCCAGGCTTTTTTCCAGTACATATTTGATACGAGTCTGTACTTCATGTACGACTTCACTAATTTTCACTCCATAAGAAACAACGATATATACATCTAGTTCCAAAGCATCTTCTTTTTTACGGACTACAACACCTTTTGCATAATTCTCTTTTTTCAAAAGTTCCGCAATTCCATCTTTCAGGAATTTCTGTGACGCCATACCAACAACACCATAACACTCACTAACTACTCCACCAGCCAAAGATGCAATAGCATCAATAGAAATATTGATATTTCCATACTGTGTACTTTTAGAAATTGACATAATATTCCTCCTTATATCAATACTTATTATATCAAACTTTCTTTCAAAAAGCCAAGAAATTAAAAAATGATATCTTTATTTAAAAGAACTGCAGTTCTCTGTTGTTAAAGATTCTGTCTGTGCATCCATAAAAATACATACTTTTTTTCCTTTTAAATCTTTTAAAGCACTCTTATAAGCATTTAAAAGTCCTAAAGAGTCATAGGAAGCATAAATCGTATTGCCATCCTGCATTACAATTTTTACCATATGTTCATCATAACTCTCTTTATGTGGTAAAATCTCTGAAATCATGGATATCATTTCACTTTCAATCTCTTTGCCACTTGTCCGAAAAGCTTTTGCCAGATTTTTCAACTCTTCTTCAGAAAAACCATCTATATACGGAAAATAAATAATAGAATTCAAATTTTCTTCTTTTATTTCTTTAGAAGATCCATCTTCCAATAAAAGATAACTCTTATCATTTGCTACATAATAGCCTAAGATTTTTGTTTCTTGTATCGCAATACTTACTTCCCCATGAAATGTTTTGTCTACTTTAACATCTTCTATTAAATCATTACGCTTTAATTTCCATTCCAGCAAGAAAGATGGATGAAGTAAATTTCGGCTTTTCTCTGATACATTTGCCAATTGTTTGATTTGATCTTCCGTATAAAATTGATTTCCTGTAATTTTCAGCACCTTTATTTTAGAAACATCACTGCCAAAATAAACTATACCAGCAACTATCAGGAACACTAACACCATCATTCGAATTTTTCTATTTCTTCTTTTCCTTTTTTTCTTTTTATTCTCCAGTTTCAAAAACTTTGCTTCTACATCATCGTATAAAAGATTTTCTACTTCTTCCAATTAAACATCTCCACTTCACAACGCAATTCTATTCCGGTTTGTTCTTTTACTGTTTTTTGAATTTTTTCAATTAACGCAAGAACATCCTTCGCTGTGGCATTCTCTTCGTTTACGATGAAATTAGAATGTTTCATAGAAACCATAGCACCTCCGATTCTAGCTCCTCTTAGCTGTGCTTCATCAATAAGCTGCCATGCCTGTTTTTCAACTGGATTACGAAAAGTACTTCCTGCACATGGTTTATTTAAAGGCTGTGCATCCATTCTTCGTTTTCTGCGGGAATCCATCAAATCTCGAATTTCTTTTTGATTTCCTTCATTTAATTTGATTCTACATCCCAAAACGACCCAATCACTATGCGTTTGAAAAATGGAATGACGATAAGCAAAGTCCAGTTCCTCTTTTTTCATGCATGAAATAGCACCATCTTTATATACATAAACTTCCTGTAAAACAGCCGCCATATCACTTTTATATGCACCCGCATTCATATAAACTGCACCGCCTACAGTTCCAGGAATACCACTGGCAAATTCTAGTCCGCTAAAAGAGCGCTTCATGGCTTCATGTGCCAAAAGAATGATGCTGCATCCAGCCTGCGCCATAACACTTCCATCTTCTTCAAAATAAAAATCACTCATATAACGGTCTAAACAAATTACAGCGCCATCAAAGTCATCATCGCTGCATAAAATATTACTTCCTTTTCCAAATATCTTCCAAGAAATATTTTCTTCTTTTAAAATCTGCAGTATGCGTAAAAAACAGATTTCATTTTTTGGATATATGAAATATCGACAGTTTCCTCCTATACGAAACGTTGTTCGTGTTTTTAAGGACACCTGCTCTTCCACATCTGCATAAGTATCTAAACGTTTTTTTACTATCATTGATCCTTCACCTTTATTTCATTTTATCAAAAAGATCTAATATATCTTCACTGGCATTTGGTTTTCCCATTGCCTGCGCATTCTTCTTCATTTCTTTTCTTAAATTTTCATTTGACATAATCAGTTCAATTTTACGACTTAAATTTTCCACATTTAAATCTTTTTCTTCAATCATCATGGCTGCTTTTTTATCTACCATGACAGATGCATTATATAACTGATGATTATGTGCAACATACGGACTTGGAATTAAGATGCTTGGTGTCCCCAAAGCCGTAATTTCTGCAGCCGTTGTTGCTCCTGCACGACATATAATTAGATCTACTTTCTGTATAATCGAAAGCTGTTTTACATAATCTACAACTTTGATGTTATCTTGCTTTATAACATCTTTCATTTCTTTATAATTGTTTTTTCCTGTCACAAACAAAATCTGATAATCCCTATTAATTTTTGGAAGAACATCTTTCATGATTTTGTTGACACTGCTAGATCCCAAAGATCCCATTACAACTAAAATCAATGGTTTCTCCATTGACAAACCCAAAGAGCGATAATATGCCTCATCAAATGTTGCCTGTATTGCGTTTGTGGCTCTTGGATTTCCAAGAAAATATGTTTTTTCTTTTCCAAACTCTTCATAACATTTTTCATAACAAATAATAATAGCATCCATATATTTTGCCACCATTTTATTTGATACTCCAACAACGGAGTTCTGTTCATGAATCAGTGTTTTTACATGTTTTTTATGTGCAGCAAGCATAACAGGTGCACTCACATACCCTCCAAAGCCAATCGCAATATCCGGTTTAAATTCATCTATAATTTTCAATGCTTTACGATACGCATTCGCCATCAATACCAAAGCTTTCATTTTATTCACTACACTGCCGCATAAACCACTGGCATGCAGTCCTTTAAAGGCGTATCCATGAGCCGGCACTTCACTGGCTTCCATTCTATCATCATTTCCAACAAATAGAATCTCTATATCCGAATAACGTTTTTTAGCGGCATCTGCCAAAGCAATTGCCGGATAAACATGTCCTCCGGTTCCTCCAGTTGCTATCAATAATCTCATGTTATCACTCCTTGACATGTATTATACCATGTATCCTCTATATTACGACACATAAAATCTGTTTTTTTACTCTTCATTTGCAATACTCATCAATAAACCCATAGAACCCATCATAACCATTAAAGAACTTCCTCCATAAGATACTAAGGGCAAGGTGATTCCCGTCACAGGAAACAAACCTACAACTACACCTAAGTTGATCATAACCTGTATCGCAAACAAGGAAACCAAGCCAATAGCTACATAGCATAAATATGGATCAAACGTATTTTTAGCTATCTTTATTCCCTGATATATAATGGCAACAAACAATCCCAAAAGCAATACACAGCCTATAAATCCAAACTCTTCTGCAAAAATGGCAAAAATAAAATCTGTCTGCGGTTCTGGAAGATAAAAATGTTTCTGCATGCTATTATCAAATCCAGCACCTAAAAGACCTCCTGGTGCAATCGCAAAAAGAGATTGAATAATTTGAAATCCTGTGCCTAATGGATCTTTCCATGGATCTAAAAAAGAAGTAATTCTTGCTAAACGATAGGGTGCACTTAAAATAAGACCACTAAGACCAGCTACTCCTAGAAGGCCAATACGAACAAAATAAGAAAGAGGCGCATCAGCTGCAAGCACCATGACAACAACGGAACAAACCATAACCATGCCACTTCCAAAATCCGGCTGTAAAAGAATGAGTCCAAATCCAAGTCCTACAAGTAAAAAAGGAACAAGCAAATCTTTTTTAAAAGTTTTAATGCGATAACGATTAGAAAGAAAATCTGCTACATATAAAATGATCGCAATCTTAAAAAATTCAGAAGGCTGAATTAGAAATGATCCTACACCAAACCAGCTTCTGCTTCCATTTCGAAGTACACCAATTCCCGGTATCAAAACAAGGATTAAAGATGCTGTACAAATCCAGAAAATAACTTTTATATATTTTCGAAGCTTACATAAAGAAATACGACTTGCTACATACATCACTACAAAACCAAGCAATGCAAAAATTATTTGTCGATTCATGAAATAATGAGCATCTCCAAACTTTGCCTGTGCCCATAAACGAGAACTGCTTCCCACCATCGCAATCCCTATACAAAGTAAAATAACAAGCTCTATACATAAGGTTCTGCATTTCTTAGAAAACATATTCTACACCTCTTTCTTTACTGTATGCCTATCACTGATACTTCATAACATAAATAAAACTTTCTGTTTAAAAACACCAATATCTCCTGCACTATTCTTCATTTTCTTTCCCATAACAAAAAAAACAAAGAAATACTCTTTTGAATATTCCTTTGTTCCTAATTTAAACATTTATTTGTTTTTGATTTCATTTAAACGTGCATGCAGCAAATAGCGAAGTTCACTAGACTCTCCATTTCTTTCATAAGAACAGGTACTTAAGCTGACAATATGATCCTTGCTGCTGATTTTTACATCTCGCTTAAAATCTGACTGCTTCTGTATCATATCCAAATATTTTGCATACTCTTCTTCACTGGCATATTGGGTATCATAGGAAGAAGAAGTACTTGTTGTTGTATGAATACTGAAAATATCACATTTGTATATTTTATCAGGCGTATAGATATATAAATATGGATGTGTATCAAAAAATTCCTTATCTTTGAATTTTTCAATATGAGTAAACATCGTATCATGCCACATATTATGCCCATAAATGATCGTATTCTCATCTTTAAAATCTTTCTGTGCATTCGCATCTATAAAGATTGCACCAGAAGAATATGGCTGTTTATCAGCACCATGTGTCAAATAAAAAGAATTATCACTTCCATGTACCACTGGATAATTAATTTTGGTGCCAGGAATTTGAATCCACGCAACAATTTCTTCATTCTTTTTCTTCAAATCGTTCCAGTTGATATCTAAAAGTCCATCATCTTTTTCATCCACATTCGCAACTTTTGCCAGCTCTGTATTTGCTTTATCTTCTTTATATGCACCATAATAAATTGTTACCAACTGATAAGCAGAATACACAAAGACTCCTAATGCAATGATCAATAAAAAATTGTATAGCATACGTTTCCACATCGGAATTTTTTTCTTTTTCTTGCTTACTTGCCTGCTCATAATATCCTTCTTTCTGTTTCTTTAAATTTGTGTTCATTTTATCATATTTATATTTCTTTTGCTATATATTGACATTATACTATAAAGGTTTTATACTTCATTTAGATAACCATCTAAATGAAAGAGGTGATGCCATGCACATGCAGGATACTTTTAAAGCACTAAGTGATCCTACCCGAAGAGAAATTATTGCACTTTTAAAAGATGGCAAGCGAAGTGCCGGAGATATTGTTGCTCATTTTCAAACAACAAATGCTACCATATCTCATCATCTATCGATTCTCAAACAGGCAGATCTTATTAGTGATGAAAAAATAGGTAAATATATTTATTATGAATTAAACACAAGTGTACTGGACGATATGATTGGCTGGGTCACATCATTGAGAGGTGAAAAAAAATGAAAAAGAAAAACATTATCTTCTTGATTGGATTTATTATGATGCTTCTAATTTGTTTATGGTTTTATCCAAAGCTTCCTCAGCAAATACCAACACACTGGAATGCACAGGGGAAAATAGACAGCTATTCTGCCAAGTCCTTTGTATTTATGCCATTAGCTATTTATCTTTTAGGATGGGGATTAATTCCTTTTACGGCCAAAATTGATCCTAAAAAAGAAAACTATAAGCGATTTTACAGCGTACAAACGCTAACACAAACGATATTATGCTTCTTTTCTGTTGTTATCCTTGCGATGACTTTAATTGCAAGCTATCATCCAAAAGCCATCAATGCGAATTTCATTATGTTCCCCCTGCTGGCTCTTTTGTTTATCGTCATTGGAAACAGTATGCCAAAAATTAAATTCAATTATACATTCGGCGTAAAAACACCATGGACTTTAGCAAACGAAACCGTATGGTATAAAACACATCGTTTTTCTGGAAAGGTATGGGTCATCTGTGGCTTTGTCGTTCTTGCAGGAATGTTTCTTCCTTCAAAATGGATTCTATCCTTTCTTCTTGGAGTTATTTTAACTTCTGCACTTCTTCCCTTTATCTACTCTTATTTAAGTTTTCAAAATGCCACACAAAAGAAAGGAAATAAAAAATTATGATTGAACTTAGACACGTAACAAAA
>ULYT01007660.1_pt1 | contig 30173 bp, 29 predicted proteins | sample 1962521 | NCBI WGS metagenome assembly ULYT01 (sample SAMEA4835873, study PRJEB28245) | human gut metagenome | biome: gut microbiome; material: fecal sample | place: Denmark | collected 2008 | reverse complement strand
GTGCTCTTTATGTCTCGTGTAAATGCAGGTCTTCCGAACGGAGCTGTAGGATATGAGATGGAAGGTTTGACAGCTACTATCGTCGGTGGTACTAGTTTCTCAGGTGGTGTTGGTACAACAATGGGAACTCTTGCCGGTGGATTTATCATCGGTTTCCTGAACAACATCATGAACCTGATGGGTGTAGACTCTTATGTACAGCAGATCGTTAAAGGTATCATCATCGCACTCGCCGTAGTTGCAGATATCAGATCTAAGAATAAGAAGACACAGAAAGTTATCCTTGCAGCAGATGACAATGATGACAAGAAAGAAAAAGCAGCAGCCAAATAATGAATGCACAAGTTGCAGAACTTTTACAATATAAACCAAATAAGGAGGATTTCAATCTATGAAAAAGAAAGTAATCAGCGCTATCCTTTGCGCAGCAATGGTATCTACAATGGCAGTAGGATGCAGCTCATCCGACAGCAAAAAAGACTCTAAGAGTGACAAAAAAGACGGCTACAAAGTAGCTTATATCGCAAGAGCTCAGGAAGACTCTTTCGCAGCTTGGTTAGCTGACGAGATGAGAGCAGCATTCAAGAAAACAGGGGACATGTCATTAGAGGTATTCGATGGAGAAGCTAACGACGAGAAAGAGAACTCTATCATTGAGAACTGTATCGCAAACGGATATGACGGAATTATTGTTCAGGCTAACAACGGAGAAGCTCAGCTCCCATACATTCAGCAGATCGTAGAAGCTGACATCCCATGTATCACAACAAACCCACGTGTTGAGTGTGAAGGAACAGGATCTGTAGATGCTGATCCATACGAGCAGGCAAAAGTAAACTGTGAACTGGCTCTTAAGAAGATCCCGAAAAACGCTAAAGTTGTAGTTCTTCAGGGACCTGCAGGAAACTTCCACAGCACAAAGAGAAGAGAAGCATGGAAGAAAGAATTCTTCGACAAGAGATCTGATGTTAAGATCTTAGCAGAAGATATCGCTAACTGGAACAAAGACGAAGCTATGCAGCTCATGGAAGACTGGGTACAGGCTTATGGACAGATTGACGCTGTTATCTCTATGAACGACAACATGGCAGCTGGAGCAATCGAAGCAGTTAAAGATAACGCTAAATACAAAAACATGCAGGCATATGGTGTAGACGGAACTGCAGAGGCTTGCTTACTTATCAAAGAAGGTAAGATGACATCTACAGGACTTCAGTCAGCTATCGACCTTGCTAAGATGAATACAGAAGCTATGCATGATGTATTAACAGGTAAGAAGAAAGTTACTGACATCAACGACAACGTTCCTGCACCACTTATCACATCTGACAATGTTGACGAATACATCCAGATGTACAAAGACAACGGACAGATTAAAGAATAATTTGAACGTATGAAAAATTAATCACAGAATTAGATTAATGACTTAATCAATGTCAGTGAGAAAAAGTATATTGTAAGAGTAGACATAACTGGCAGGTCAAATATCGGCTTGCCAGTTATTATTTTCAAAAAATAGTTCGAGAAATTTTTAACAGATTGAAAGGAGATACGTGAAATGAAAAACAGAGGAGCATTTATGACAGACCTGGATAAAATGGAAATCCGTGATATTCCAATGCCAACACCGAAAGAGAAAGAAGTTCTGGTTGAACTGGAATATGTAGGAATCTGTGGTTCTGATGTACATTATTTCCATGATGGAAGATGCGGAAGCTATGTAGTAGATGGAGACTTCATGCTTGGACATGAGTGTGCCGGAACAGTTGTAGAACTTGGAGAAGGTGTAGAGAACCTGAAAGTCGGAGACAGAGTAGCTCTGGAGCCGGGAATCACATGCGGACAGTGTGAATTCTGTAAATCAGGACGTTACAACCTTTGCCCGGATGTACAGTTCCTTGCAACACCACCGGTACAGGGATGCTATGAGAACTACATCGCATTCCCGGAGAACATGTGCTTCAAACTTCCGGACAACATCAGCACAAAAGAAGGTGCACTTGTTGAGCCATTATCAGTAGGTATGCACGCAGCTAACCAGGGAAATGTACAGCTTGGAGACTCTGTAGTAATTCTTGGAGCAGGTTGTATCGGACTTGTAACATTACTTGCTTGTAAAGCACACGGTGCTACAGATATCACAGTTGTTGACGTAATTCCAAAACGTCTGGACTATGCTATGAAATTAGGAGCTACACGTGTGATCAACGGAAAAGAAGTAGATGCTATCGAAGAAGTTAAGAAGATCACAAACGGAGCCGGTGTTGACAAAGTTATGGAAACAGCAGGATCTCCATTTACAATCAAAGAGACTCCATTCATGGTTAAGAGAGGCGGAACAATCGTATTAGTTGGTATTTCTGCTCAGGAAACGGTTGAATTTAACTTTGCTCAGATCATGGACAAAGAGCCGGAAATCAAATCTGTATTCCGTTACAGAAACATCTACCCACAGGCAATCGCAGCTATCTCTGATGGCCTGATCGATGTATCCGGAATCGTTACACATGAATTTGATTTCGATAACATTCAGGAAGCATTTGACTGTGCAATCAATAACAAGGACGATGTAGTAAAAGCTGTAATTAAGATCAAATAATGTAATACCATGAAATGCGAAGCAATCCGTGGGTATTATAAAAAACAGATGAATACAGCAAAATGGAGGTTTATGATGGTAGACTATAGAAATTTTAATGAAGATTTCAGTCTGGAAGGCAAGACAGCAATTGTAACTGGTGCAGCTAGTGGTATCGGATATGAGATTGCAAAAATGTATGCAAGAAAAGGCGCTAACGTAGTAAGCTTTGACATGAACAAGGCAGATGACCTTGACGATTACATGAAGGAGCAGGGCGTAGGCTATCTCGCATATGTTGGAAACATTACAAAAACTGCAGATATTGATGACTGTGTGGCAAAGACAGTTGAGACATTCGGAAGACTGGATATTCTTGTAAACTGCGCAGGAATCGGTGTTGTACAGAGCGTTCTGGATCATGAGGAAGATCTCTGGGATAAGACACTTAGCATCAACCTGACAGGAACAGTAAGATTTGGACGTGCTGCTGCAAAAGTTATGAAAGAACAGGGCGGCGGAAAGATCATCAACATGGGTTCCCAGGCAGGAGTTGTTGCACTTGACGGACATCTGACCTACGGATGTTGTAAAGCTGCTGTAATCTATGCTACAAAACAGTTCGCTATGGAACTGGCACAGTACAACATTAATGTAAATGCAATCTCTCCAACAATTATCCTGACTCCGATGGGAGAAGAAAACTGGAATAATGAACGTGGAGTAGAATTTAAAAAGAAAATTCCGGCACATAGATTTGGTTATCCGGAAGAAGTGGCAGCATGCGCAGTATTCCTTGCAAGTGACGCATCCAGCCTCGTAAACGGAGCAAATCTTGTGATCGATGGTGGATTTACCATCTGCTAAACAAGAGTAATTACTCAAATATTTTATTTCAATGATGCTTTCGCCGTGCAGTCGTTAGCCCCGCTGCATGGCGATATAGCTAAAAAAGCTAAGAAAACAATGACGGAGGTCTAAAACAATGGAAGAAAAAAGAGTGCAGGAGCTGGCTGCGAAGGCAGTAAAAGTCCGCAGAACAGCATTAGAAGCAATCGAAGCCGCTCATTCAGGACACGTAGGTGGATCCTTTTCAGTGGCAGATATTTTGACAGTTTTATATTGGGAAAAAATGAACATCAACCCGGAGCAGCCTAAAGATCCCGACAGAGACAGATTTGTACTGTCAAAAGGTCATTGTACACCGACTATGTACGCGACATTGGCACTTCGTGGATTCTTCCCGGTAGAAGATCTGAAAACATTCAGAAATGTAGACAGTTATCTCTCCGGACACGTAGAGATGACAAAGGTACCTGGTGTAGATATGTCAGCAGGTTCCCTTGGACAGGGCTTATCCGCAGCAATCGGAATGGCTCTGTGCGGAAAAGTGGATAAGAAAGATTATCGTGTATATGCAGCATTAGGAGATGGCGAGATTCAGGAAGGACAGATCTGGGAGGCAGCTATGGCAGCCGGAAATTACGGACTGGACAACCTGACCGTATTCGTAGATAACAACAATCTGCAGATTGACGGAACCATTGAAGAAGTAATGTCACCATATCCGATTGAAGATAAATTCAAAGCCTTCAAGTGGAATGTACTTACAATCGACGGACACGATTATGCACAGATTGCAGATGCAATTGACAAAGCAAAAGAGACAAAAGGTGCTCCGACGGTTATCGTAGCAAAGACTGTAAAAGGAAAAGGTGTTTCCTTCATGGAAAACAATGTAAAATTCCATGGAAGCACACCGACACCGGAACAGTTTGAACAGGCATTCAAAGAATTAGATGCACAGGCTGCATCATTGGAGGTGTAATTATGGGAGAAGTAATAGCAACAAGAGAAGCCTATGGAAGAGCTCTGTGTGAATTCGGAGCAGATGAGAACATCATGGTATTTGATGCGGATCTTACAATTTGTACAATGTCCTGCTATTTTGCACAGAAGTATCCGGAGAGATTCTTCAACGCAGGTATCGCAGAGTGTAACATGGCAGGTATGGCAGCAGGAGCAGCATCCTGCGGAAAGACAGCATTTATCCATACATTTGCAATGTTTGCAGCAGGAAGAATTTACGATCAGGTAAGAAACTCCATTGCATATCCGGGACTTAATGTAAAAGTTGTCGGAACACATGCAGGACTTTCTGTAGGAGAAGATGGAGCAACTCATCAGTGTATCGAAGACTTAAGTCTGATGCGCACCATCCCGGGAATGACAGTTATCTGCCCATGTGATGCAAATGAGACAAGAGAAGTTGTAAAAGCAATGATCGATTATGACGGACCGTGCTATTTAAGACTGGGACGTTCCGGAGTTGAAAATATAACTGATTCTATTCCGGGATATAAATTTGAACTTGGCAAGGGTGCACAGTTAAAGGACGGAGATGATGTAACAATCATCGCAACAGGTCTGATGGTTCAGGAAGCATTAAAAGCAGCAGATCTTCTCGCAGCAGAAGGAATCAAAGCCCGTGTGATCGACCTGCATACGATCAAACCGATTGACAAAGACATTATCATCAAAGCAGCCAAAGAAACGGGTGCAATTGTAACAACAGAAGAGCACAATGTTATCGGCGGACTTGGCGCAGCAGTAGCAGAAGTCGTTACAGAAAGCTGCCCGGTACCGGTTGTGAAACATGGTGTAGAAGATGTATTCGGACATTCCGGAACTGCAGAAGCACTGATGATAAAATATGGTTTAACACCGGAGAAGATTGTAGAAAAAGCAAAACAGGCAATCGCCTTAAAAAAATAAACTACAAACAATAATTCAATCGACAAAGGCGACAGCAAAGGAGAAGTTACTATGGACATGATGAAAGCAAACGTATATGACAAACCAGGTCATTGCGAAGTAAAACAGGTTCCGGTACCGGAGATCGGACCACATCAGGTACTGATCAAAGTTATGTCTTGCGGTATTTGTAAAGGCGCAGACGTAGCACTTGCAGCAGGTGGATTCCTTGCAGAGTTCCCACTGTTAAACGGACATGAATTTGCCGGATATGTATACAAAGTCGGTGAGCATGTAGACACATTTAAAGTTGGAGACAGAGTAACTGCAGATAACACAGTACTGTGCGGAGACTGCTACTACTGCAGAAAAGACGAGCCATTATACTGCAAAAATTTCTACTCACTGGGATGCAACGGCCCTGGAGGATTCGCTGAGTATGTAGCAGTGAATGCAGATAAAGTATTTCCGATCAGCGATAACTTGTCTTTCAACGAGGCAATTTTCGCAGAGCCGACTGCATGTGCGGTACATTCCATGGACCGTATCCAGGTGAAATTCGGTGATGACGTTCTTGTATATGGATGCGGACCGACAGGAATCATCATGACACAGCTGCTGATGCACTCTAACGCGAATCGTGTTGTAGTATGCGGACCAAGCCAGGACAAACTGGATATCCTGAAGAAATACGGATGTAAAGAGACAATCCTTATGGATCGTAACGATCCAAGCAAACACGAAGCTAAATTAAGAGAAATCGCTCCGGAAGGATTTGGTATCCTTGTTGATACAACTGCAAATGTAGATGTAATGGAAAGCATGATCAAATTCGGAAAAATGGGTGCAAAATTCATGATGTTTGCAATGCCGCACGCAGGTGCAAAATGGGCAATTGATCCAGAGTACTGGTATCTCCACGAAATCCAGCTGATCCCGACATGGGCACAGACACACTGCTTCGGACGTGCACTGGAATATCTTGAGGCTGGAAAAGTACAGGTAAAAGAACTTGTTACACATGAAATGCCACTGGATGATTACGATAAAGGAATTGCGCTGGCTGCCAAGGGAGGTCCGGGCACACTGAAAGTCATCCTTCATCCAAACTACGAAGAATAATAACGGAAAATAAACAGTTAATGTAGAATTTACAGATTGAATATAAGATTTTCATATGCGCTCCGACAGGTTACTATCGGGGCGCATGCTATATAAAAAATTCAGAAGATAATCGTCAGATCGGTTTGGGAAAAGGGAAGGCAGGAAGATGAAAGCAATAGGATTAGATATTGGAACAACAACCGTATGTGGAGTGCTTGTAGACGCGAAGACAGGAGAACTTTTGGATGCGAAGACGCTTACCAATGACTCTGTGATAGAGAGTGTACATACATACGAACGCACACAGGATGCAGATAAAATTCTTGTGAAATGCAAAAATATATTAGAAGAGTATCTTTCCGAACAGGAAGATATTGTGAGCATTGGCGTAACCGGACAGATGCACGGAATTGTCTATGTAGATGAAAATGGCGTGACAGTCAGTCCGCTGTATACATGGCAGGATGGCAGAGGAGATTTAGTATGTGCTGATATCCAGAAGAAACAACCAGTAGTGGATTCTGAGGGCATGGGAAATATAGATACTGAAAGCAAAGTGGCAGACAATTCAGAGATGGGTGATTCTGAAAATATAGATAGCGGAAACAAAGTGGCAGACAACGCAGAGGTTGCAGAATTAGGAAACGGCGCTATAACATATGCCGCTGAGTTATCTAAAATAACCGGTTATCATATGGCATCCGGATTCGGACTGACAACCAATTATTACAATACAAAACATGGACTTGTACCGGAAGAAGCAAAGTCATTTTGCACGATCCCGGATTATGTTGCAATGTCTCTGGCAGGTGAGAAGAGACCGAAGATGCATCAGACAATGGCGGCAAGTCTCGGACTTTACAATATGAAAGCCGGAGATTTTGACCGTACGGCAGCAGAAAAAGCCGGTATGAACCCGGAATTACTGCCGGAAGTAGCAACAATAAGCACGACATGCGGAAATTATACAGCAGATGTGGAGAAATATCCGGCATATGCGGGGAAAACAATCCCGGTCGCAGTTGCATTTGGAGATAACCAGGCAAGTTTCTTAGGTTCTGTCAATCAGGACTGCAAAGTATTGTTAAATGTAGGAACCGGCGGACAGGTATCGGTTTACAGCGAAGAGCTGATAAAAGCAGATGGAATCGAGTGCCGCCCATATTTGAAAGGTTCCTATCTGATGGCAGGCTCTTCTTTGTGTGGTGGATATTCCTACAATCTTGTGAAACGATTTTTTGAGGAAATCTATGCACTGGCAGGCGTAGGCTGCCCGAAAGATATTTACAGTATCATGAACCGGATCGCAGGAGAAGCTGCAGAAAAAGAGAAAACATTGACAGTCGATACAAGATTCAATGGAAGTCGTGAGAATCCGGCGCTGACAGGAAGTATTACCGGGCTGACAGTAGATACCTTCCATCCGGGAGATCTGGCGTACGGTGTACTTCGAGGACTGTGCGAAGAGCTGTATCAGTTTTATAATGTACTGCCGGAGAATCTGAAAGATGGCAGTCACTTTGTTGGAAGCGGAAATGGAATTCGCAAAAACCCACTGTTGCAGAAGATTGCAAGCGATCGTTTCCGGATGAAACTTCGTATCCCGAAATACGCAGAAGAAGCGGCATATGGAGCAGTGTTATTTTCCCTGCTTGCAAGCGGCGAGCGTGAAACTCTGGAAGATGTACAGAGGCTGATACGGTATGAAGCGTAGAAAGCTGTAGAAGATTGTATTTGATGAGTGGATATATAAAAGACTCTTAGCAATACGTAGGAGGAAATGATGTTAAGAGGGCTCTTTTTAATGGATTTGTAAAAATATTTGGTAAAGATTGCTGAAAATGGAAAGAATTTCGAAACGAAAGTAAACGAAAGTAGACAAAAACAATCGATAATGCTAGAATAATTTTATAAGAAATTTACGTATTATATAGGAGGAATGAACCATGAAAATTGCAATCGGATGCGATCCAAACGCACAGGCAGCAAAAGAGGAAGTTATCAAGTATATCGAATCTAAAGGATACGGAGAAGTTACAGACTTCGGAAGCGAAGACCCGATTTACGCACATACAGCAGTCAAAGTTGCAGAAGCAGTTGCAGCAAAAGAATATGATCGTGGTATTCTGATCTGCGGAACAGGTATTGGAGTATCTATCGCAGCGAATAAAGTTAAAGGTGCATATGCAGCACTGATCTCTGATGTATATTCAGCACAGAGAGCAAGACTGAGCAACGATGCTAATATCGCTTGTATGGGAGCTTTCACAACAGGAAATAAAGTAAGAGAACTTCTTGTAGATGCATTCCTTGGCAACGAATTCGTACCGGGATGCTCATCACAGCCGAAGGTAGACGCATTCGTTAAATACGATAACGAGAGATAATAAAAAATAAGACAGACACCGCTTATGGAAAACCATAGGCGGTTTTTTTACAGCTTCTTTTACATATGAGAAGCCAAAACTATATAATTTTTGGATATTCCGTCCCTCTCATTCGTATATAAAGTGAAAACAAAAAGGAGGTGGAAAGATATTGGAATGGACAAAAGACAAATTCTATCGTATGTATGAAGAATATAATGGCATGGTGTATCGGTTGTGTATGTTGTACCTGAAAAATGAGAGTGATGCAGGGGATGCGGTTCAGGATATATTTTTGAAAATGTGGGAGAAGGAGCCGGTATTTGCAAATGAAGTACACATTCGTGCGTGGCTTCTTCGTACAACAAAACATACATGCCTGGATATATTAAAGAGTGGTTGGTTTAAAAGAAGAGCAGATCGCGAGCCGGATTTGCAACAAATTCCACAGGAACAAAAAGAAGAATATTGCTTGTTGGAAAAGGTTCAAAAGCTTCCGGAAAAGTATAGGGAAGTATTGTATTTTTATTACTATGAAGAATATTCAGTAAAGGAAATCAGTGCTATGACCGGAATAAAAGAAAGTACGATACAATCCAGATTATCAGCAGCAAGAAAACAGTTAAAAATGATGTTAGAAACGAGAAAGGAGGAAGAAGTATGAAGCATGGTCAGATGAATAAGAATCAGATAAAAAAAGCATTTTCGTTGTTAGAGCCTTCAGCGCAGGTGCGGGAAGATATATGGAATAAAATAGAAAAACAGATAGATGAACCAACAGTGGGACGGATGATAGAATCGGAAAAGGACAAGGGAAAAGGATATTACAGAAAGTTTTTCCTAAAAGTGGCAGCAGTTTTTGTGAGTGTAGTCGGAATTTTAGGAGCCATTGACAGGATGAATGATGGGAAAATGATGGAGGTTCTTGCAAATTTCTGGAAAATGGATAAAAACAGTCAACATGTAGTGCAGAAGATGACGGACTATCATGTGAAAGTAGATACTGCTTACGCACCGGAACTTCTGGAAGATACGAAAGAAAGAATTATTTTTGCAGGGACATTTGGCGTTGTTATTTATGATCAGGAGAGAGGACAGGTAGAAGGGACGATAGATCTTGATAAAATTCAAAGTAATTTCTTCGGTACAGAGACATTAAAGACAAGATTTATTGTTGATGGAGATAATTTGTATATTTACAATTGCCAAGAAGGGAAACCATATGGAAAATATTATCGCTATGATCTTGGTATGTGTAAGAGAAATTTAAAGAAGAAGGAAATTTCTTCGCTGTCGCCGGTCGAGACAAAAAAAGTCACAAAAAATCTGGAAAAACAAAGAAAGAAATCACAAAGATATAAAACAACCTGGGAGCAATTTTCAAATGCAGAAAAAATATTTGAAGGAAAGATTTACAGTGAAAAATGTTTGAGAACGAAAGTAAAAAATGGGGGAATACAGAACTCTTGCCTGGTATTGAAAAAGAATGCCGGTACATCAAAGTATCAGATGTATATATATCGACAAAACCAGAACACAAAAAAGATAACAAAAGATAAACTTTCTGTTTTTGCTACGGAACCGGATGCAGAAGAGAAAAACTATCCAAAATATTATGCAGCGGATAAAAATTCAGTGAAACAGGCATTGATTAACTGCTTTTACGAAAATCCAAAAGTATATGCAGGAAGTGTATATCATGGAAAGAATATAGAATCTACATTGCCTGAAAAGCAATATGAATTGGTGCTTCCGATTATTCAAATTACGGGTATAAAGAAGCAGGGTGATACGGTTAAAATAATTGGTGCATTTTACTGGTATGGCTTTGTGACTTCAGGTAAGACATTATACGAGTCAGATGCGGATGGAAACAGAGCGGTTGCATATTTGAAAGAAACAAAAGATGGCTATAAAGTGGAGAAAATTATCTGCCCAAGAGATGGAGGCTATTACCGGAAAGACTTGGACCAATTATATGGAAAAGATGATGTGGCAGTTCAAAAGACATTGGACATGGATGTGGAGAGCGGTGTAGTTGAAACATTAAAAGAATATGTGAAACAAAATCAGCAGAAATTTGTATATTATAAAGCGTTTGGACGAGATCCGCAAAATCTGAAATAAGACGGATGGGGTTGCCGAACGAATGATATATTCATTCTTTTTGATAATAAAATTTGCATACAAAAGTTGTGAAATAAGTTGAAAAGATGCTTTGATAGTGCTAAACTCCTATAAAAGCATCTTTTTCTTTTGCGCTTTTGAAGCGTGTCTTATTCATATCTAAAGTATCTGAAAGGAATTCATGCTTTTAAATTTCACTAATAGCAGCAGGAGTCCTTGAGGTACTTAAAAGACCGCACAAATTTCTTGTGAAGGACTCATAATCAAAGAAGGGAGAAATTCATGAGAAAAAACAGAGAGTACAAAAGCGATGTGTTTTCCATGTTAATGGAAAGCAAAGAAAATGCGCTGGAAGTTTACAATGCATTAAACGATTCGGAGTATACAAACCCAGAGGAAGTGGAGATTGTTCAGTTAGAGAGAGGCGTATCGCTCTCCATTCGAAACGATGCATCATTTATTATTGATATGAATATCAACTTTTATGAACACCAATCCACATACAATCCAAATATGCCACTTCGAAGTTTAATTTATTTTGTAAATGCGCTGGAAGACTGGTTGAAAGATAATGACAAAGATTTATTCAGCAGAAGGCAAATACAGATACCGACACCGCACTTTATTGTATTTTATAATGGGATGCAAAAGAAACCGGAATACGAAGAAATGAGATTGTCGGATTCTTTTTACCACAAAGCACAGGAACCACAGATAGAGATCATCTGCAAGGTTTATAATATCAATCCGGAAAATAATCAGAAGTTGAAAAAGAAATCAACAGTGCTGGAGGGATATACATACTTTGTGGAAAAAGTAAGAGAGAATCAAAGACAGCAAATGAATCTGGAAGAGGCAGTTGACAGTGCGATACATGATTGTATAGATCATCATGTATTGGAAGATTTTTTCAGGAGAAGAAAGGATGAAGTAAAGAAAATGACACATCTGGATTACACATGGGAAAAGCGGGAAAGGTTAATACGCATGGAAGAATATGCAGATGGCGAAGCGGCTGGACTGCGTGAAGGCAAAGCTGTTGGATTGCGTGAAGGCAAAGCTGTTGGACTGCGTGAAGGCAAAGCTGTTGGAATACGTGATTCTCTACTGGAACTCTTACAGGAGTTTGGCGATATACCGGAAGCACTTCAAACCCGGATTGAATCAGAAAAAGATTTGCAGGTTTTAACAAGCTGGTTGAAAGTCGCCGCGAGAGCGGACTCCCTGGAAGAATTTCAAGAGAAAACAGGACTGCTGTGATGGTGGTATGAGTAAATAAAGTGAAGAAGCACCCACAGAACCTGCCACTGGCAGCTTCCTTCGGATGCAATAGCAAATAAAGACAGCTTCCCGGTACAGTGATGCACCGGGGAGCTGTTTTGGAAAATAGGATGAATTGAAATTACTAAGCTTTAACCCACTTGCCAATCCATTCATGAGTCGTTTTATTGTATTTCCGCTTGTACAGAACACCATTTACTGTTTTATATCTCCATTCAATTTTATCACTACGTCTTGGAGAGATAGAGATTTTCTGAGGCGTTGCCGTATAAGCGGAATGAGTAATATTTGTGGCAGCCTGAGTAGTACATGGTGAAAATAAGCTAAATATCAATAGATAAACTGGAATTAATTTGACTTTCTTTTTCATGTGTTTATTGCTCCTTTATCTGAAAATCGGTCATTTCCTCGGGAATATGATCTAAAGTTGTTAAATACTTTCCATCTACATATAAATCGTAATTGGAAGAATGTTTGGAATGGATGAAGTAAGCATTTTCTGAAGTGATAGCCATAACGCCTTCAGGATCTGGGAAAACTAACTCTATCACGAATACAAAAGAAAATATCAACAATATAGTGATAAATGCTGACTGCAAAAAATGGGATATGTTTTTTCGCTTTTTAGTAACAAAATCAGTTGTAATAAATTTGATTCTTGTTCGTAAATTAGTCTGGCTTTTTCCAATAAAATTCATAGATAATGCATGATGCACGCATTGCCTGTAATGTACAGCCTTTGCAGTGGACACAATTAAATTTGCGTATTGGATATGTTCTTTCCGGCTGCTGTTCTGCAGGATTGCCTGATCGTTAGAAACTTCCATAAAGAGTGTATATTCTTTCTTCAGAAGATAGATCAACGGATTCCACCAGTGGATACAGCAGACGATGTCTACCAGTAATGTAATCCATAGATCATGTTTTTTATAATGCATAAGTTCGTGCTTGAAAACATATTCCAGTTCTGTGTCTGTAAAAGAAATATCCGGTAATAACAATGTTGGAGTACGGAGTCCGGTAATAGCCGGAGAGATAGTATCCGGCAGCACTGCAATACGGATGTTATCGGTTGTATAGTGCGACGCTAATTCGTATAAGTGATGATATTCGGCAGTGTCTTTTGCTTCAAATTCTTTCATATAGTTATTCAATCTTATCTTGCTGATCAATAGCCGGATTAATTGAATAACAGCACCAATAAAAACAATGCGATATAGGATATCTAAAATACTCCATCCGTGAAAAGGAGTGGAATTATATAAAAATCCAATAAATGTCGGTAAAATGTGTTCGGAGTAAATACTATAAGTAAAAGGAAAATTCAAAGGAACCGCCATACGCAAAAGAATCAATATGACTCCGATAAATACAAAGCGTTTACCCTGCGCAAAAAATGTCTTTTTCCTATATAAAACATAATAAAAATATATGGTTAAAATCAGACTTGTCATCAGACAAGTGAGAAATGGACCAAGCGAAAGTTCCATAAATGTCTATTGCTCCTTCTTAAGTTCTTCTTTTTTCTTGGCAATTAGCTGTTCCAATTGCTCTAATTCTTCGGCATCTGTTTCTGAATCTATTAATGAAGCAAAGAGAGAGAATGGAGAGGATCCAACAATATCTTTGAATGATTCACTAAAGTATTCTTCTTTTGAAACACATGGTGTATAACTTCTTGTCAATACAGTTCCACTATATACAATATCTGCGATTTTAATATATTCTGATTTCAGTAATGCCCGCAGGCAGGCTTGTATCGTATTGATGTTCAGAGACGGATTGTTTTCCTCGATTTCTGAAGCAATCATAGGAGAAGAATTGTTCCATAAAATTTTCATGACTTCCAGTTGCTTTTTTGTGAGTTTTTGTCGTTTCATTAAAACTATCCTCCTGGCGTATAGGTATGTTTTTAGTATAACTGAAAAGAAAGACAAAGTCCATAGTAAAAAAACAAAAAAGTAAAATATTGACAGATTAAAAAAATAATGATACATTAAAAATATAGAAACGGATCTGAAAAATGAAATATAGAAGGAGAAAAAACTATGAAAAAAGGACTTTCAATTTGCTTAGTAATAAGCATGTTATCGACTACAAGTCTGACAGCTATGGCACAAGATGTTTCGAAAACTGCACAGGTACAGAACATCAATATTGTTTCAGAAGAGGAAATAGAAGAGGCAGCAGTGAGTGCAGAACTTAAAAACGAGTTAAAGAAGGATAGAGAGCAATTTTCAGAATTGGGGATAATTGGAATTGCAGATGAAATGAAAGCGGAAGTAGAAGATGATGAAATTAGATATGTCTTACAAAGTGGGGAATATGAAAATGTAATTAAAGTGCAAAATAACAATGATCATTCATTTAAAATGAGCGTTAAGCAAGATGATATTTTAAATGAAGTTATTGTTAATCAGGATGGAACAATGACTGTAGATGGAAATGTTATTGAAGTTGAACAGGAGGAAGAAATACTTCCGGACAAAAATATTGCCAGAGCTCCGGCAATATTTAATAGACTTACAAATGTGTGTCCGTATGGAAAGGCAGCAGATTATAACTACAAGTTAGGATCAAAGAATACCAGTAATTTGAAGTTAGAGAGAGAAATAAAAAAGACTGCGTTTTCAGTATTTACATCAATTATATGTAGTCAACTTGGAATACCGAGTCCTGTAGGAAGTGCAATGAAAAAACTTTATAATTTCACAGTGAAAAATGACCCACACTCGAAGTATCTTTCATGTAAAACTACAAATTATGCACATAAAAATTATCACAATACATATATAAAGCCTATTAAAATGTATGGCTTTAAATGTAATTATACTTGGTATACTAAAAAAAGCTATCAGGGAAGTAGTGTAAAAGAAACATTGTATCAGACGAAAGAAATCAATTAATTTCTGATGATCTTGCTAAATATAGAAAGTTATATACAAAGTTAACGAAAGAAAATCTTCTCATTTTACATTGTAAAGTGAGAAGATTTATGGTTTATTATATATAAGAAGATTTATGCAAATCATGAGGAGGATGCGCAATGGGAAAAAATAATCCTTTTAATAAAAAAATAAAATTCTTTGGTGCAGGATATACTGCAAGTAATGTATTTTGGTGGATAGGATTTTTCATCGTTATTTGGCTGGAATATAAGGGGAAGAATCTGAATAATGTGCAAAATACAATATACTATTCCATAGTTTTCGTTTTAATTATAGCGGGAGTTGTGTTTAAAGAATTACAACGCCATACAGCCGGCGAAGACACGAACAAAGCAATGAAATCCCTTACAAAAGCATACATCGGAATTTGGGGAGCATGGGCAATTGTAGATGTCTGGTATACGATTTGGGGAATTTATTTACAGCATGATGTGCTTATTCCGTATCTGGTTATTACCTTAGTGGCACTTTTAGCTATTAGTGGAATCAGTCTGGCGAGAAGGAGTACATTTCCAGAATAATATGAATTAGCACCATTCATTGTATATCTTGGAAATCATCTGAAACAATATGAAAAATTTTGAAAAAAATTAAAAAAAGTGTCACAGAATCCCTTTTTATATGTAAGCGCTTAAATTTTAAACATGGATACTAAAAAATCCCCCGGTCACATTTCTGCAACCGGAGCACCTTGACAATTCACATATGATTGATTATTGATTTGAGTCGTTTGCACGACGTTCGATTTCAGCTTTGACTTCTTAAAAAAATAATGATACTGTAAACAAAACAAAAACGGATCCGATAAATAAAAACAAAGGAGAAAATGTTATAAAGAAAAGAATTGTATCGTTAGCATTAATTGGCGTATTGACAGGGGCATTAGTGTTTGGAGCATCTGTAAATTCCACAACGGTATATGCACAGGAATCAGATAATCAAGAAGTGCTTGAAAACGATAACGAAATATGTGACAATGAATCTGATGAAGATATTGTATTTAGCGCGGCTAAAGCTGCTGCAAATACATATACAAGAGAAGTATCAGAATACGATATGCTTAAAGCGGCTCAAAAAGCATCAAATGTTGAATTGAAAAATAATGGGTTTACAGAAGCGGATATTATAGCACTGAAAAAACCATTGAAAGGAAAAGAACACTATGGAAAAGTGACGTATACGATAAGCTGTTTAAAATTTACACCTAAAAAAGATCAAACGGATTTAAAAACAAAAATGACATGGTCATGGAGCAAGGAACCAGCGGCATTAGTAACAGATATTGCGGCTACGACAACCAGTGAAAATTTTACAAAGGATTCTTCAAGTGCTACGGTTAAATATTATAAATACGGACATAAAGACCAGGGGGTAACTTCTCAGAATGCAATTGTAAAAACTAAAGATGCTGGAAGAGGTGTATTTACACGAATTACAATGGGAAAAAACTGGGATACAGATAAAAAAAGATATAAAAATGTAGCTATGGCTGGCAGCATTACAACATCATGGAGTATTGGAAAAAAGGTAACACAGGTAGGTATTGCGTCAAATTATGGTCATATAGTTGTATCAGCTGCGCCAACTCCGTCAGTATCGTTCGGAGGAGGTGCGTCAATTAGTTTTGCTCCGAAATTGGTATGCAGAAGTGGAGATGAAGCATATAAAAAGGTAGTTCAAAAATAAAGAGGTGAAGAAAATGAAAGGATGGTTATTGCTAGTGGTATCGATTTTTACTGCTGGTATTGGAATGCTTGTAGTAGGACTCCCGGGTGGAGAATTAACAGATGCAGCATTGATGGGAGGCGCAATTATTGGTTTCTTGGCACCGTCAATTGTGTATTTGGGAAATCATCTGAAATAAAAATGTGCTATATTTATAATTTAATTGGTTATCACGTTAGCAGTGCTTTTGATCCTTGCTGGGATTAACCTGGCAAGAAACAGCACATTTCCATAATTATATAAAATGCACAAAAATCACAAAACTTCCCATTTTATGTCACAAAATGAGAAGTTTTGTGGTTACTATATATGTAGAGGTTACAAGCGGAGTATGCGCTGGGGAAACTAAGGTATGAAGAAGAATCGGAGGTACGTGTATATGTTAAAACCGGGATTAATACTTTTTTGTATAGCACTTATAACAGGAGGAATCGGATTCTTCATAGGAGGGGGAGCTTTCATGCTTCTTGGATATTTAACGCCGTTTTTGCTGTATATAGTTAATCATATAAAATAGTTGCAGTTGTGAGCTTTGGCATCACCTGCTTTTGTGCTGGATACACATTCGGCAAGGATAATCATAAACCACAAAAATAACCGCCCCAGTCTGACAAACTAAGCGGTTACTTTTGTAATCATAAGTATGCGGATTAACCGTCTATCGGGAGTCCACTTAAATATCCTGCCTCAAATGAGCGACAAACTGCTCGGTAAAACTCTGGATATATGGAACAGCAGCGCCGATTGCGACGGCGTCTTTTTTGCATTTGCCGGAGAGAATGTAAGTAACATTGCTGTCGAATGTGGAGCGCGCGGCTACCTTTTCACGGATCAGATCGAGGTCCTCATCGGTGAAATAAGACGCAATGTGTCCGCCTAGAATGACCGGTGTTTCCAAAACCATGTGCAGGTTGTTGATCAGTACGGCAACATCGGAAAGATAGTGATCTAGACGAGCCAGGCAGTCGGAATCACCGGCTGCTTTTTTTTCAAAGAAGGTTTCCAGTTCCTGATGGATATCTTCGGCATCAGAACCTAACAGAGCATGACCGGAACAATAACATTCAGCGCAGCCTTTCTTGCCACAGTAACAGGTAAGTCCGTCCGGGACGAGCGTCATATGCTCGAAAGTACCGCTCTTTCCGGTAGCGCCGACCTGCAGTTTTCCGTCAATCAGCACGGCGCCGCCCAGATGCTGCCCGAGAGAAATGTAGATGGAATCGCTCAGGTCGCGCTGCTCCCACAGCTCGCTGTAGCAGGCACATTCCGCATCGTGGATCAGCTTACATGGAAAACGGAATGCATTTGCAAAAGTATCCAGACGCAGGCCGGTACTGTTTAAGATCTCGCCGTAAGTAAAGCTTTTCCCGTCCGGGGAAATCAGTCCCTGTACACCAAGCCCAATGCCAAGCACCGTGTCTTCTTTGTAGTGATTGGTATTCATAAAGTTCCGCACGGTATCCTTCAGAGAAATGAAATAATCATCTGTCGGTGCAAAATCCAGAGAAATCTTCTCGCGTGCAATCACCTTTCCATATAAATTAAGTGCAACAATCGTCGCCCGGTGCGGCAGCAGTTCGATCCCGATCGCAATACGCGCAAGCGCTTCTACCTGATAGGCAACCGCACGGCGTCCGACCGTGGAATCCAGCCTTCCGCATGTCTTAATAAGAGAAGCATCCAGAAGTGTATTCAGATGCTGTGATACCGTTGGCAGGCTGATGCCAAGCTCATTTGCGATCATCTGCTTCGGGCAGGACGGATGCTGGTAAATAAATGAGTACACGTCCGACAAATTCTTTAATTTTATATCTGTAAGTGTGAAAAAATCCATAATCTAGTCCCCTATTCATCTGCAACTGTTTAAAACCTTTTACCCCAGCAATTCGCAAAATACACATAAATGTGTTCTTTCGCAGCTACGCAGCTATTTTACAAAATCAATTAATAAAAAGATATAAGATAAGTATACATAATAAAAGTACAATCGTCCAGAGACAGATTGAGATCGTAAGTGTTTCACAAATTCGAGGGTAAAAGATTGTGAAGTTTACAGTATTGTATATTTACTTTAAATAGGCTATTCTGTAAATACATTATATAAAATGATTTTATAAAATAAAATTATAAAATGATTCAAAACGTAAAAACACACTATAAATTAGGAGGAATCATCATGGGAATTATTGAGAAAATGAGACTGGATGGAAAGAAAGGTTTTGTAACAGGAGCAGCAAGAGGAATTGGTAAATGTACCGCAACTGCATTTGCAGAGGCAGGAGCTGATGTGGCAATCGTTGACCTTGATATCGAGGAAGCAAAGAAGACAGCGGCAGAACTGGCTGAGAAGACAGGAAGAAAAGTCATTGCGATCCAGACAGACTGCACGAACAAAGAGCAGGTTGACGAGATGGTAGAGACAGTTGTAAAGGAACTTGGCGGACTGGATTTCTGTCATAACAACGCAGGTATTTGCATCAACGCTCCGGCGGAAGAGATGACTTATGAGCAGTGGTCAAAGGTTATTAACATCAACCTGAACGGTATTTTCTTAACAGATATCGCAGCAGGAAAATATATGCTGGCTCACGGCGGCGGATCTATCATAAATACTGCATCCATGTCTGCACATATTGTTAATGTCCCACAGCCACAGTGTGCATACAATGCATCTAAAGCAGGTGTGATCCAGTTGACAAAATCTCTCGCGATCGAGTGGGCTAAACGTGGTGTGCGTGTGAACTGTATCAGCCCTGGATATATCGGCACAGAACTGACACTGAACTCTCCGACACTGATTCCGCTGATCGAGAAATGGAACGAGATGGCACCGCTTGGAAGAATGGGAAAACCGGAAGAACTGGAATCCATCTGCGTATATCTGGCAGGTGATACAAGCACATTTACAACAGGATCTGATTTCGTGATCGACGGAGCATTTACATGTTTCTAAACATAGAATATAGGAGAATACAGATATGAGTGGCACAAATAGCAGAGAAATTGACTTGTTTTTATAAGTCAGTTTCTCTGCCTATTTGCTCGTTTCAGATGATTTCGGCAGGGAGAAGATAAATTCTGTTCCGACACCTTCTGTGCTGATAACGTTGATATTTTCTCCATGAGCCTGTATGGCTTCTTTGACGATGGCAAGACCGAGTCCGGTTCCTTTCTTATCTTTGCCACGGGAAAGATCAGTTTTGTAAAAACGTTCCCAGATCTTATTCAGTGCATTTCGCGGAATACCGATACCGTAATCTTTGACAGACGTGTAAACTTTATCGCCACGCTCGGTTGTCTCGATCGTAATGGAAGAATCCTGATCACTGAATTTGATCGCATTATCGATCAGATTATAAAGAACCTGCTGGATCTTCCTCTTGTCTGCAAAGATATAGAGATGTTTGGTTGCGAAAAGAAGTTCAATCGAAATCTTCTTCTGGGTGCAGCGCCCTTCAAAGGAAGCGGCTACGTTTTTGATTATCTCATGAATATCGAATGACACTTTATCTAACAGAAGATGTTCCGTATCAAATTCATTCAATGTCAGAAGATCGTGTGTCAGATCTGTCAGACGTTCTGTCTCAAATAAAATGATTTTCAGATATTTTCCCTGTAATTCCGGCGGGATCGTACCATCTGCCATCGCTTCCACATAGCCTTTGATGGAAGTCAGCGGAGAACGAAAATCATGGGAGACATTTGCAACAAATTTCTTCTGGTAGTCTTCCATATCCCGGAGCTGGGAAGACATATAGTTGAGGGATGCGGAAAGATATCCCATCTCGTCTTCGGTGTTGACAGGTATCTCGTAATCCAGATTGCCGGAAGCATACTGCTTGGCGGCTTCCGTGATCTTGCTGAGCGGCCGGTAAACGAAAAACTGGAACGCCAGCAGAATCATAAAGGACAGAATGTAGATGACGAGAAAGCACGTATAAGCTGCATTCAGAAGATAATGCTGTGTCTCGGAAATACTGCTCAAGTCTTTGTGGATGATCAAATATCCCTGAGAAGTATAGTTACTGTTCACCGGTGCAATGACCGTGAGTACATCTTCATTAAAGTAACCGTGGTAATCACTGACCTCGTATTGGTTATTGCCAATTTCTGCCGGATCAAAGTTCGCAATTCTGGTCGGAGCGGAAGGAAAATCACCGGAGGATGCCGAAGTCAGCACTTTGCCGTTGCGGTCAACAAACCAGCATGCAGCATTCAGATGCGATTCGATACCGGACAGTTGCAGATGAACATCGTTGAGCGTAATATTTCCATAAAAATATTGCGGTAGGTAATTCGTTGCAATGATATTCGCTTCCTGATGAACGGAAGAACCAGTGCTGGCTGTCAGCGGATCACTGACTAAGCCAGAGCCGAGTGTTGCGATCGTAAAAAGGCTCAGGAAACCGAAAATGATATATACAATAACAAATTTCAAATATAATGTACTTTTCATGTAGTGCCTCTGTGGTTTATTTCTTATTTTACTTCAAATTTGTAACCAATACCCCAGACGGTAGCAAGTCCCCATGTAGCATGATCTTTGATCTTCTCGCGGAGACGTTTGATATGTACGTCTACTGTACGGGTATCGCCAATGTATTCATATCCCCAGATCTGATCCAGAAGCTGCTCTCTTGTGAACACCTGATTCGGAGAAGCAGCAAGGAAATAGAGAAGTTCCAGTTCCTTTGGCGGCATATCGACAGTCTGACCATCCACAATAACCGAATAGTTGGTAAGGTTAATGGAAATGCCCGGATATTCGACACGCTTACTTTTGTCTTCCACCGGAGATTCCATCTTCTGCCCCGGTTGGTAGCGACGGAGAACAGCTTTTACACGGGCAACCATTTCTTTGGAATCAAATGGTTTCATAATATAATCATCAGCGCCCATTTCCAGCCCAAGTACTTTGTCAAAAACCTCGCCTTTGGCAGACAGCATAATGATCGGTGTGTTCGATCTTGCACGGATCTCACGGCAGACCTGATAGCCGTCAATGCCCGGAAGCATGAGATCCAGAAGCATCAGATTCGGCTGGTAAGTGTCAAATGCGACAAGTGCTTCTTCACCGTCATGGACCATCATCGTGTCAAAACATTCTTTTGTTAAATATAAGGAAATCAGTTCGGCGATATTTTCATCATCGTCTACGATTAAAATTTTCTGTTTATTTACCATATAAAATAGTCTCCCTTCGTTCGCAGTGTTCTATCTGAGTTCTGCGATTGTAACTCCGGCGTCACCTTCTCCGAAAGCACCGAGCCGGAAGGATTTGACATGTTTCTGGCGCTTCAGGTATTTGTGGATGCCCTGACGCAGTGCACCGGTTCCTTTTCCGTGGACAATGCGGACAGAGCTTAAATGTGCAAGGCTCGCGTCATCCAGATATTTGTCCAGTTCAGCGACCGCTTCATCGACTGTCTTACCGAGTAAATTGATCTCAGTAGCAACGGTAAGTGATTTGTTCATCTTGATCTTGCCTTTGCCGGTACGCTTCGCTGTCTTTTGAAGATAGTTCGGCTTCTCGTCGATGATCTCCAAATCGGAAATGTTTACTTTGGAGCGTAAAATTCCCATCTGTACATCCAGATTGCCCTTTGCATCCGGAAGAGATACAACCGAACCGGTAAGATTCATGCTCAGAACCTTAACCGATTCGCCAAGTTTGAAATCTGACGGTTTGTATTGTTTCTTCGGTTTCGCTGGTTCTGGTGTCATGCCGGAACGGGTTTTCGCCATCTTCTTGCGGAGACGTTCACGTTCTTTCTCCATCTCGGCGGCAGAAATATTCGCCTTGCCGAATTTGTGGAAATTTCGCATTGTCTCATCGGCAGTCTCTTTGGCATCTTCCAGAATAGCATGTGCTTTTTCATTTGCCTCACGTAAAATACGGTCTCTCTGGGCTTCTAACTTCTCCTGCTTCTGGGAGGTTTCCATTTTCAGACGTTCGATCTCAAGCTTGTAAGTAGCGATCGTCTCACGCTCTTTGTCCAATGTCTTACGGCTCGTCTCCAGATTTGTCAGAATGTCCTCGAAAGATTCATCCTGTTCGGTTAGATGTGTCTTCGCATCTTCGATGATGTAATCCGGAATCCCCAGTCTGGAAGCGATAGCAAAAGCGTTACTCTTTCCAGGAATGCCGATCAGAAGCCTGTAGGTCGGGCGGAGCGTCTCAATGTCGAACTCACAGGACGCATTTTCCACGCCCGGCGTAGACAGTGCATAGACTTTCAGTTCGCTGTAATGCGTTGTTGCCATCGTGCGGATGCCGCGGCTGTGAAGATGATTCAAAATAGAAGTCGCAAGTGCTGCACCTTCGGTCGGATCAGTTCCGGCACCCAGCTCATCAAAAAGAACGAGAGAGTGTTCGTCTACCTGTTTTAAAAAGGAAACGATATTCGTCATATGAGAAGAGAATGTACTGAGGCTTTGCTCAATGCTCTGCTCGTCTCCGATATCGGCATATACATCATGAAATACGGCAAGCTCGGAACGGTCCAGTGCCGGAATGTGAAGCCCCGCCTGCCCCATCAGAGTAAAAAGTCCAACGGTCTTAAGCGAAACCGTCTTACCACCGGTATTCGGTCCGGTGACAATGAGGAGATCAAATGTATCCCCCAATGTAAGCGTGATCGGAACGACATTTTTCTTATCTAAAAGGGGATGTCTTCCTTCCCGGATGTGGATTCTTCCTTCCGTGTTAAAAATCGGCTGGCTCGCATTCATATCAAGTGCAAGTGCACCCTTTGCGAAAATAAAATCAAGCTGACGCAGGATTGTATAACAGGTGTGGATTTCCGTTGTATATTCGGCAGCGTCTGCACTCAGACGTGCCAGAACCTTCTGAATCTCTTCCTGCTCCTGCCCATATAATTCTTTTAAATCGTTATTCAGTTTTACGACAGCCATCGGTTCAATGAAAAGTGTAGAACCGGTTGCAGACTGATCGTGGATCATACCGGAAACCTGGCTGCGGTACTCGGCTTTGACCGGGATGCAATAGCGGTCGCCACGCATCGTAATGATCGGATCCTGTAAATAAGTGCGGAGAGATCCATTTACCATATTGGAAAGAGTGGCGTGTACTTTGTCATTGATCTGGTTCATTGCCCGGCGGACATGTTTTAATCCCGGACTGGCATCGTCACTGATTTCATCTTCGTCGATAACGCAGCGACGGATCTCATTTACCAGAATAGTTACCGGATTGAGCTGTTCAAAATAGCCGTCCAGACAATCTTCCATCTCATCGGCATTGTCATGTCTGCCATAAGCTCTTGCACGACCGGCAGTTTCTAATAATTTGCAGATGCGGAGAAGTTCCCCGCTTCCGAGCACTCCGCCGATCTCTAGTCGGCGGATGGAATCGTTGACCGGATTGCAGCCGCTAAAAGACGGGCGTCCCTTCTTCACGATTCTTGTAAAAGCGGCCGCAGTCTCATCCTGCGCGCTCCTGATGGCAGAAATGTCTGTCATCGGTTTCAGTCTTCTGCACAGTTCTTTTCCACTGAAAGAAGAGGCATGTTCTATTAATTGTTCGATAATTTTGTTATATTCTAGTTTTGCTAATGTTTTCTTATTCATAATTCTCACCTGGATATATTCTACCTTATTTGCAGGATAAAGAAAAGGATAAATATTGAACATTTGCAGGTGATACGCTATACTAGAAAAAGGATTGCGAAGGAGACGCGAGGACCTATGGATGAGCAAAAAAGACAGCAAGAAGAATCAGAAATGAACGAGACTCCGGAGTATTCTTTTTTACAGGAAGTCATCAAAGATGAAGTGGGTGGCACAGGAAAGCGGAAGAAGAGAATCCTGCGTAAGATAGGCGTGGGAATTTTTATCGGACTGGTTGCCTGCTTTACTTTTAGTGTGTTCAAACCATGGGTAGAGAGCAGAATATCTGGCAATCCGGATGAAGTGACGATTCCAAGAGACACGAAGCAGACTGCAGAAAATGAAGCAGACAGATCCGGGAAAGATGGAAACGGACAGAAGAAAGATAATTACAGCAAGTCTGTGAAGTCATTAAGTGATGTTGCGAAGAAAGGAAAGAGAAGTGTAGTATCGCTTCTTGTACTGACGGGTGCAACGATTGGCAATAAAGAGTTTGTCAGTGAGAGTCAGTCGGTATCCGGTGTCCTGATCGCAGACAACGGGCAGGAACTTCTGATCCTGGGACCGACGATGGAAGTGGGAGAAACACAGCAGATCCAGGCAACATTCTGTGATGGAAAAAAATATCAGGTTACAGAGAAGAAGAGCGATGCGAACCTAGAACTGACGATTTACGCAGTGAAGGAATCACAGCTGGAAGAAAAGACGGCAAAGAGTATCCGGCTTGCAGCGCTTGGCAGTTCCTATGAGGTGAAGAAGGGTGATACTACCGTATTGCTTGGTATGCTTTTCGGGCAGGGAGATGCAGTGGGATATGGTGTGCTGAGATCCAGTACCGAGAAAGCAGAGCGGGCTGATGGCACATATCATATTCTGGGAGCAGAGCTTGCCGGATTTACGGGAGGCAGTGGTATTATGTTTAACCGGCAGGGAGAAGTGATTGGAATTATCTGTGATGCGGCAGGCGAAGATGCGAAAGAAGAACTGATGCATGCATATGCGATTTCAGACATCAAAGATGTTATGCAGTTTCTGGCGAACGGAGAGAGCGTTCCGTACATCGGAATCCATGCAACGGATGTGTCCGAGAACATAGCGGAAGATCGCAGGATTCCAAGAGGAATCTATGTAGATAAAGTAGAAGCAGATTCTCCGGCGATGCGCGCCGGTATCCAGAGCGGGGATGTGCTGACTGCGATAGGAGGAACAGATATAGAGAATTTTGAACAGTATCATGAACTTTTGATGGAAGAAAAAGAAGGCACACATTTGTTGATCAAAGGTTACAGACGCGGTGCGAAAGATCAGTATGTTGCTGTGCATTTTAATGCTACAGTGGGAAATAAATAATAGAAAGAGGCTATAAAATATGAGATATATCAACACATTAGTAGAAGGCGAAACCATCCGAAATATTTATCTGTGCAAAGGAAAAAGAAGCGCAGAGACAAGAAACGGGAAGCCATATGACAATCTGATCCTGCAGGATAAGACAGGAACACTGGACGGAAAGGTCTGGGATCCGAATTCTAATGGAATCGCAGACTATGATGAGATGGATTTTATCGAAGTATTTGGCGATGTGATCAGTTATAATAACAATCTGCAGCTCAATATCCGTCAGATCCGTAAGGCGTATGAAGATGAGTATGTGGCAGCAGACTACATGCCGACAACCGAGAAAAGCACAGACAGTATGTTTGAAGAACTGATCGGATATGTGAAGAAGATCGATAATGACTATCTGCGTCAGGCGGTAGAGTATTATTTTGTAAATGATGAAGCATTTATCAAGACATTTGTCGGACATTCTGCAGCAAAGACCGTTCATCATGGATTTGCCGGAGGACTTCTGGAACATACATTAAGCGTCGTGAAAATGTGCGAATACATGGTGAGTGCATATCCGATTCTCAACAAAGATCTGCTATATGCTGCAGCCATTTGTCACGATATCGGAAAGACAAAAGAATTGTCACCGTTCCCGACAAATGATTATACAGACGATGGACAGCTGCTTGGACATATCGTGATCGGTGTGGAGATGATCTCTGATGCAGTCAGAAGTATTCCGGGATTTCCGGAGCAGCTGGCAAGTGAATTAAAGCACTGTATCGTTGCGCATCATGGAGAATTAGAGTATGGTTCACCGAAGAAACCTGCGCTGGCAGAGGCACTGGCACTGAATTTCGCAGATGCAACCGATGCGAAGATGCAGACACTGACGGAACTTTTCAAAGACAAGAAGAACAATGACTGGCTTGGATACAACCGGTTATTTGAATCCAATCTGAGAAAGACGATTGTGTAGGAAAATAAAATTACAAAGATGCAGCGATAAGATTCAATTTAAGTGGAGAAAGATATGCAAAAAAACAATGTTGTAACAGTTACAATTGAAGATATCGGCGTAAATGGAGAGGGCATAGGCAAAGTTGATGGCTATACCCTCTTTATTAAAGATGCCATGATCGGAGATGTGATCGAAGCGAAAGTCATGAAAGCGAAGAAGCACTATGGCTATGCGAGATTACAGAAGATCCTGACGTCGTCCGAGGCGAGAGTGAAGACACCGGCATGTCCGATGGCGAGAAAATGTGGTGGCTGTCAGATTCAGGAAATGAAATATTCGGCGCAGCTTGCATTTAAAGAGGGAAAAGTGTGCGGCAATCTGGAACGGATCGGTGGTGTGCCAACGGAGCTTTTAGATGAGATCATGGAGCCGGTTGTTGGGATGGAACGCGGCGAAACCGCAGAAGTTGCGGCTGCTGCGGATACTGAAAAGACAGGTGCAGCGGACTATCAGCCGTTCTGTTACAGGAATAAGGCACAGTTCCCAATCGGCACAGATAAAGAAGGACATGTGATTGCCGGATTTTATGCCGGAAGAACGCACAATATTATTTCAAATACAGACTGCATTCTTGGTGTTCCGGTAAATAAAGAGATTCTGGAGTGTATTCTTGCGTTTATGGAAGAATACAAGATTCTATCTTATAATGAAGAAAAGCATACCGGTCTTGTGCGCCATGTGCTGATTCGTTACGGCTTCACAACCGATGAGATCATGGTCTGTCTGATCTTAAATGGAGAAGAACTGCCGTACGCAGAAGTTCTTGTGGAGCGTCTGCGAAAAATTCCGGGAATGACAAGTATTACTGTTAATGTGAATCGCGCAAAGACGAATGTTATTATGGGAGATAAGATTAAACTTCTGTGGGGACAGACATTTATCACAGACTATATCGGAAATGTAAAGTATCAGATTTCACCACTGTCATTTTATCAGGTGAATCCGGTGCAGACAAAGAAATTATATGAGCTGGCGTTGGATTATGCAGACCTGACCGGTGAGGAAACGGTGTGGGATCTGTACTGCGGAATCGGAACAATTTCCCTGTTCCTTGCTCAGAAGGCAAAGCAGGTGTACGGTGTGGAGATCGTGCCGCAGGCGATTGATGATGCGAAAAATAATGCTAAGATTAACGGAATTAAAAATGCAGAATTTTATGTCGGAAAAGCCGAGGAAGTTCTGCCGGATTATTATAAAGAATATGCGAAGACGCACAATGGTGAGAAAGCGCACGCAGATGTGATTGTTGTCGATCCGCCGCGCAAAGGCTGCGAGGAATCGCTACTTCAGACGATTGTTGACATGCAGCCGGAGCGTGTTGTGTATGTCAGCTGCGACAGCGCAACACTCGCAAGGGATGTGAAGTTCCTGCGCGAGAAAGGCTACGAGCTTGCGAAGGTGCGCGCGGTGGATCAGTTTCCTCATACGGTGCATGTGGAGACTGTGGTGGGACTACAAAGGAAAGATACCTAGAAATCCTTGAATTTACGCACTTTGTAGAGTTTTTCAGTTTCAACAAAATCGGTGAAAATCACAAGGAAAAGATACTTGTGCAGAGAGTAACCGTAGTTGTTGCCTTAGACCTCGGTACGGGGAACACAAAGAATCTTGAATATGAAAATGAATAGAGAGCTATCAGATCATTGATAGATTATAGGGATACTTGTTAAAAGCGGGTGTCCCTATTTTTTATGGGGCATTCCAGAAATGGAGTGCTTTTTTATACCAAAATATTAAAAATTCAGGAGGAAAATGAAAATGACAAACACAGCGTTAAGAGCAGAGAATAGCAATTCTCGCACAATTACTTTCAAGAGCAAGGAACACGAAAAATTTTATATGGAATATCTGAAAAAATGCAGATATCAGGATGTTTATCATCAGGCTCTGGTTTATTGCCTGGGTATCGACAGAGACACAAGAGAAAATGTGAATAAAATCTATAATTTTAAAACTGGATGTGTAAAAACGGAATCCCTGCAGGAAGGTTGGCAGACCAGTGGAAGTTTACGGATCGTCCGCATGGCATTTAATCTTTACTGCAATGGGACACCAAGTGTCGGAGATTATGAAGCAGAGGAAGATCAGTTAAAAGAGTGTCAGTATTATACCGTAGAAGATCTGTTTTGCTGCGGATATGCCCGGTATTTTTGGGAAGCCATTAAAATCCGTTATCCAGAGTATTGTTTTTACAAAGACTGGGAGGATATGTATGCTGAAAATTAGATTACAGGGTACTTTAAAGGATATTCAATGGTTCCGTCGTATTTTGGAAAAGCATAAAGAATTGGATGTTCTGGAAGTATCGGATGCTTATGCGAACAAAGGAACAAGCAAATATTTTCGTGTTTATGTTGAAGTAGAAGAAAAAGAGTAAATCGGAGGAAAGTATATGTGTAAAGTAATTGCTATTGCAAATCAGAAAGGCGGAGTAGCCAAAACAACGACAACAATCAATCTGGGAGCCGGACTGGTGAAGTCAGGGAAAAAAGTAGTCCTGGTAGATGCTGATCCACAGGGGCACTTGACAATGGGATTGGGATTCCCTAAAAATCTCAAGGTAACATTAAAAAGCATGATGGAGAACATTATCATGGGACTGGAATTTGATCCGAAAGAAGCAATTCTGCACCATGAAGAAGGTGTTGACCTAATTCCGTCCAATAAATTGCTTGCCGGAATGGATATGTCTTTATTTACAGTAGAGGACAGAGAAAAGGTGCTGAAAGAGTATCTGGAACTGCTGAAGGATGAGTATGATTATATTCTGATTGACTGTATGCCATCCCTGGGAATGCTGACGCTCAATGCTTTGAGTGCAGCGGACAGTGTTCTGATTCCAGTGCAGCCACAATATTATGCGGCAGATGGACTCATGGAATTACTGAAAGTAGTTAAGGGAATCCATCAGAGGTTCAATCCGGATTTACAGATAGAAGGCATTTTATTCACAATGGATAATTGCCGTTACAATAATGCAAAGAGAAACAAACAGGCAATCAAAACTACATACGGAAGTGACATTAGGATTTTTGAGCAGACGATTCCGAGAACAGAAAGCCTTGCAGAAACAGCATCGGAGGGTGTAAGTATCTTTGCCTATGATGGAAAAAGCAAGGGGGCAGACAGCTATCTGGAACTGGTTCAGGAGGTGTTGAAACATGCGTAGACCGAAAAAAGATATTCAGCTTACCTCTTATGATGAATTACTGGGATTAGAGGAAACATCGGAAAAGAGTATGAACCAGGTTGTAGAAATAGAACTGGAAAAGCTCTATCCCTTTAAAAATCATCCGTTCCATGTAAAC
>ULYT01013796.1_pt1 | contig 33027 bp, 33 predicted proteins | sample 1962521 | NCBI WGS metagenome assembly ULYT01 (sample SAMEA4835873, study PRJEB28245) | human gut metagenome | biome: gut microbiome; material: fecal sample | place: Denmark | collected 2008 | reverse complement strand
AAGTTCTTCACGAAATTTTCTATGCCGTTGGTATTATTCAAGCGTAGCTCTATGGTTTCCTTTTCATGTACCGTGTGCCTGTCAATAGCGGTAAAGTTCTTATACACGCCAAAGCTCACGCTTGCAATCAGCACCATCCAGAGGGCAATCACGGTTTTCGTATGTGTTCCCACCTTGATAGTACGGATTTTCTTTTCTTGTGGCTGTTTCTCTTTTTTCTTAAACATGATTTTACCATTCCTTTCCTTTTATTGTTTTATCCTGCCAGCACCGATTAAGTGCTGTTGATAGTAGGAGCTTGTGAGACGACGCACTGTTCCAAAAGGTACACTTGCTTGTCATTGATATTGTCATGCGTCTTTGCATACTGCTTGACGTATTCCAAAGAGAGGGCAACGTCGCTTATCTGGTCGTCGCTCATTCTGGTGCTTGCGTCAGCTCTGGTCTTGTAGCCAGAAATAAAGTCCGTGTTGATGTCGATACAATAGGTGGTTTCGCCCTCAACGACAAACCAGCTTTCATTGAATGTAGAGCCGATACTGCCGTCATTCATAACCTTTTCAATCACGCCCGCCTTTTCCTTGCCCGTCGTCCAGTATTGCTTTTCCGCCGCATGAACCGCCGTAGTGGGTAAAGCGGTCAATATGGTAGCAAAGGCAAGAAAGCCTGTGCATAATCGCTTGATAATTCCTTTCATTTCTCATGTACTCCTTTCATGGATATAGAAAAAGCCGTCCAGTGAGGAACGGCTGAAAATAGAAAAGGAACGTCAATCAAGGCGGTCCGTAATCTACAAAACTATTCAATTTTTCTTGTGTTCAATACTGATGTGCCATATCATATCTTCTTATATCGATACTTCTTATCGAGTTAAAGGCTTGCTCGATTGTGTTAAAATCGTAGTAAATTCAATGTTTGAAGCCCTCAAAAAATGCGATAGATACAGCGTTTTAGCGGATAATCGGAGTTTTCAACGTATTTTTCATTAAAAAATTCAAATACACTGTGTTTTCTTACATGAACATGAATCTGGACATCCTATACATTTTTGTAATTATTATATATTTCAAATATGGTTCAAATAATAACAAATATTACTTTTAATATGTAAGTGTTTTTTTCTAATAATTCAAAGCAATGTGATGATTATCCTGATGAAAAATTGTAAAATCATCATCATAGATATTTTTTAACAAATCATGATTCATTAAATCTATACTTTTTCCATCAAAGATTTTCTTTCCATTCTTTAAAGCAATAATATGATGGCTAAAGTGTACCGCCTGATTTATATCATGATGAATCATTATAATAGTCATATGATATTTCTCATTAATGGTTTTCACTAATTCTAATATTTCTAGCTGATATTTGATATCCAGATAGGTTGTTGGTTCATCAAGCAATAAGATTGGTGTCTTTTGAGCTAAGGCTAAGGCAATCCAGACACGCTGCTGTTGTCCGCCGGATAATTCACTATAATTTCTTTTTCGATATGGTTTTAAATCTGTGACTTCTAAGGCCCAATCAATAATTTCATAATCGTTCTCTGATAATTTATCAAAATAGCTCAAATATGGCAGTCTTCCATAGCCCACGATCGTTTCTACATCTAAATCCTGATCAATACTATTTTTTTGATGAACGACTGCTATTTTTTTTGCATACTCTTTTAAAGGAATCTCTTTAACGTTTTTATCATTTAATAAAATCTTTCCTGACTGCATTTGTAGAATACGACAAATCAGCATAAACAAGGTCGTTTTTCCACTTCCGTTTGGTCCAATAATCGAAGTGATTTTCCCTTCAGAAAAGGATATGGAAAGATGATTCAATAAACTTGTATGGTCATACCCAAAACAGACATCCTCTAATTTAATCATGACATATCCCTCGCTTTAATAAATATATGAATAGTGGTCCTCCTATCAGTGCCATCATCACAGATGCGGATATTTCATAAGGTGCTAACAATATTCTTCCCAATGTATCTCCTATCAATAAAATCAATCCGCCTAACAGCATATTACTCAACAATTGATAACGATAATTTCCTTTTATAAATAGGCGTGTAATATGAGGTACAATCAGCCCTACAAAACTCATGACACCAGCTATTGCAACAGATAATGAACATAATACTACCGCAAGCAATGCTAACATCCCTCGATACAAGTTTACAGGCACACCTAATGACAATAACGTTCTTTCATTAAATGATAACACCTCACACGCCTTTGAAACAAATAAAGTTAGAATCATAAAAGGTAACACATATGTTAATACCTGATTTGCCTCCTGCCAAGTCATGAATGTCATAGAACCTGTTACCGCGCTTGTTAGAGAAGAAAAAGAAGATGTCATAAAACTAATCATTGCCGCAATAATATAATTTATCGCAACTCCTACCAATAATAGTCTTGTAGGTGATGTTTTCCACGATAAAGAATAAATTATCGCAAAGGTAATCAAGCCCCCAAGAAATGCAAACAACGGCTTAACAAAATATAAACTTGGAAAACAAAATGTAATTATCAATGACATGAAAGATGCCCCCTGACTAATCCCTATAATTCCAGGGTCAGCTAAGGGATTTTGAAATACTACTTGCAGAAGCATTCCTGATAAAGCTAATGCGCCGCCTATGAAAATAGATACGATAACACGTGGAAAACGTATCTGATAAATACTTGCGACATCCGCATTATATTCTATAAATAATCCTTTAAATAGTTCTATAGGACTTACTTGTATACTACCAATATTAATAGCAATAAAAAATCCTATCACTAATAAAAAGGCAATTGAAGTCAAAAAGAGTTTAAGGTGCTTATTCATATAATAACTCCCCTAACTCTTTTAATGCATCCTGATAACGAAATGTTGCGCTCATTCCAAAATTTGTATGATCTAAATCATATACTTTATCTTGTTTAACTGCATCAAACTGACTCCAGATATCATTTGTTTTAAATTCTTCTTTAAACATCTTCGCAACCTGCTCTGGTAAAGCATGACTTGTACGCAAGATAATATCTGGATTTTTTTTCAACATATCTTCTGGATTTGCAGTTAAGAAATCTACGCCATCTCCATCCCCATAAACATTAGTAGCCCCTGCCAGTTTAACTAAATCTCCAACATAGCTTGATTCTGTTGCGACTACATAACTACCGGGAAGTCCCATTAAAATAAGAACAGTGGGGGAGTCGTTATGCTGATAGTTCTTTTGATAAGTATTCATAAATGAAACATATTCATCTATCAATTTCGAAGCTTTTTCTTCTTTACCTAATTTTTTTCCAAGATCTTCAATACTCTTATACATACCTGATACACTTTTTAAATTGACAAAGGCACTGGAAATACCTATTTTTTCATATTGAGACTGTAAATCTCTCTCTAATGAATTAGGACTTATAATTAACTGAGGATTTAGTTTGGTTAGAATTTCCATATCTGGTGTCATGGCGGAACCTAACTGTGTCGCATTCTGATAACGTTCAGGAACTTCATAACTCTCACTGGATGGAATTCCTATCACCTGGTTTGCATCCACCTCCAATGCATCCAATATTTCTGTTACCGCAACTGAAGATGCCGCAATCGTCATCGCTGCAGTTACCTCCTTACTTTGATCAACACATCCAGTTAAAAGAAATAATGAACATATTAAAATGCTATTTCTTAATTTTTTTAACATATAGTAAACCTCCAGCTATGATCATACCTATCCCCACAACAGCCAACGGAATCCAGGAAAATGTTTTTTGAGATGCTGCTTCATAGTAAGTCAAACCTTCTACACCATTTAATAAAGATTCTTTCGTTAGTGTTGTCAGTTTTACATCATCTTTTGAAGCTGTTTCTTGCTTTTTCTCTGATTCTTGTTCTTTGGCTGATTCAGTCTGTTCATTCACCTGTTTTGAACTTACTTCTGTTTCATCGCTTACTTTTGAAGTATGAGTTTCTTCCTTAGAAGCAGGTGGAGTTTCCTGTGGAATCATAAGACTAGTATAAATCCCGGTTCCTGCTGAAATTGCGGAAGGGTTTAAAGTAATAAAGAACTGTACATCTCTTCCCATTGGTGTAACATACATAATCGGACTAATATATTGTGTCAGGGAATCAATTTGAATTCGATAATGATTCACTGTATCTCCATTAGCTTGACTGCTCCCAGTAATTTCTGCACTTCTGCTTATCATATTGCCGTTTGTGTCCATTAGCTGAAAACGTACATTAGAAACCTGAGATGATAAACCTAAGCCAATCGTCAGATACATTTTACCCTCTACCTGTTCCAACAATAATTGTTTTTCTACAATACTAGCGACCATACTATCACCTAAAGCAATATTAGTTCCACCATCTACCGTTTCATTTGTCAGAGGATTAACATAAGAGGAGGAGCATCCAATTAAGTATGCTCCATCATCTAATGCCTGGATTGGTTGAATCTGTAGAACACTTAGGAATAAAAATGCCGCTATGATCAATAATTTCTTTATTCGCATTTTCTTCTTTTGTTCACAAACACTGCAAGCAGCAAACTAGTAGCTAACAATCCTCCCATTAATGCTATATTTGCCTGTTGACCTGTCTGTACACTTTCATTTGTTTTACTGATAGTATTTTCTGAATCGATTTCCTGTTTTACTTCAGTTTGAGAAATCGTATTATCTGCTGTCGTATCTTCAACATAAACAGATAATTGAGAATAATCTACTTTAATGCGTGCAGGAATATCCTGATTTCCCATTATTGCTACCTGTGGATTTACAAGTACATCAATATATTCATTTGTATGTGGCAGCTCAAATGTAAAGCTTGTCGGATTTCCTTCACTATCAGTACTGCTTGGAAGAACATCTGTATGAGTTCCATCACTATTCACAAGTTTTAATTCCTGTAGATAAGCAGTAATAGTACCCATAGTCATTTTCTTTGTATAGATAGTCATGTTTTTCTTTCCATTCTCTACTTTAATAATGGCGTTAGCTTCTAAAGCACTGCTTGCCATAGAAGCTTTATCTGCAGTCGCATTCCACAAATAAACCGGTACCTGATAAATACCGTCTTCTTCTAATAGAGTAATGCCACTAGTAGCTTTTTTTACTAACTGATTGATTGCCCGATCCAACAATTGAACTTGCTGATCAACTTCATCTTGTGTCACATTATCTGAATTTAATACAGAGCGTGCATTTGCTAATGCTGTTTCTAAGACTGCAAAGCTTTTATTTGTATAATCTTCTTTATTATAAGCGCTAGCTTTCTCAATAGCTGCTTTTAAATCAACTTTATTTACTGAAGTAGTAACTAATCCATCTAAGTTTAAATATAATCTTGCTTCAGAACCAGAATTCCCCATATAGAAGAATTTTACATTGGTGTAATTCACATTTGATGGTAATACAAATGAAAACTGTGTAGGAATGTTATTTTCAGTTAATGTAATTTTCGCATCTTTCCATGTTCCATCTAAATCCTGATAAGAAATAGCATCAACGGTAGCTTTCATACCATACATTTCCATTGCCTGCATATTTAGATAAACTGTGATAGAACCTTTCTCAACCTTCAATGATGCTCCTGTTAACGCAAGGTTAGCCATTGAAGTTTCTGTTGTAGAATCCTTCTTCAAAATTTTAGCTTCTACCGTATATTCACCATCTGCAATTGTTTTCGCATTCTCCTTTAATTCACTTATAGAAAGAGAAAGAGCTTCTACCATTGCGTCAATATCTGACTGTACTGCCTGATCGTTATTGTAAAGAACTTTCGCCTCTTCAATTTTTGCCTTTAATGCATTTAATGATTCTGTCGTATAATCTCCTGTTAAATATGCCAGTGCTTCTGTAATTTTACTGTTTAACTTCGTTTTATCTACAATTTCTACCTTCTGACTTAAATCAAGATTCAAAGTAATATCAGTTTTACCATTCCCCATAAATGCATCCATGAAATCAATCGTAGCCTGTAATTTATAACTTCCACTATTATCAATCAATGGAAAAGTAATTTCATCTGGAACAGTAATATCGATAAAACTATCAGGTTTCCCAAAGGTTTCAGAATAGCGACTATCTCTTGTAGAATTAACTACTGCATCCTGCGTAATTCCATCAGCTAAATAATACGCCAATGTTTTAATATTCGCCTCATAAGTACTACCAAAAAGATTTTCAATAATCATATGCTGATTATGTACTGTTGCTTTTAAGCTTCCATCACTATACTCGGTAATTGTTACACTTTTTCCAAATGCTGTTTGAAAAGCAGCTGTAATTGCTGGAATTGGTGCTTTTGATTCAAGTGATACTACTGGCACTGTATAAGTAGCCTTGACAGTAGGCTGTTGCGCTGTTGCATATGTTGAAATATCTATATCTGTTGTCTGTGCTTTTACTGAAGAAGCACTTATTGATGTCATAGATATACATAAAGCTCCAACTAGTAATAAATTCAATGTTTTATAATTCATATTTACCTCCCTTTTGTTAGCTTTATCTAACACAAGAAAAATTATAACAACACTCCCATATTTATCAACAAAAAATATTGTTTACAGTAGGGAAACATTTTAGACATAATGCATATAAACATATGAATTATTAATGTTTCTACCTAGGAAACTTTATTTAAAAAATATTGATAAGTTTGCAGTGCTTTCCGGCATATGAATTTTAGAAACTGTTGGTTTAACTTTTAATTTTAGATGTCCCTGCAGAATTCGTTCATTTCTATTATAGTAAAATTCTAAATAGGAAACTGGAATATAAAAGAATTGATTTTGTCTAGCAACCTCTACAAATTGTTTATTCTTTAAATAAAACAAAGATTCAAGCCTTCCCTTTAACACTAATCTTCCTATTAAAGATTCTCTCTCTATTTCTTTAGATTCTAAAATCAAAAATCCTTTCCCATCTTGTACTCTTAATATACCTGGATGTACAAAAGCATCATTTGCCATGGATATTTCCATCTGATGATGAAGTCGATCTTTATAAATAGTAAAAGCAAAGGGATAATCTCCCTCTTTTAAGAAATTTACCAGCATATCTCCATACACCGTTTTAACATCATCGATCCATTTAAAGAAATTACTCATTGTCAGGTTATACATTAGCTGATTCTTTGCGCTAGAAGACATATGCAGAGCTAAAACAATTGCTTCTTTCTGTGCAGTCTGTCTATCAAATGAACTCGAAGTACATAACCAATCCGTAATTTTCTCTACCTCTTCCTTCCATTTTTTTGCCAAATTACAACCAGCTTTAGATAATTCAGTTTTCCCTTTTTGTTCTGTAATCCCTTCCTGATAAAATACACTCAAAACTTTACTTACTGTTGATTTTGATACACCCAATTGACTTGCCATATGCGTAATTGTAAATTTCTGATTATGCATACGATATAAAAATAATAGATAAGTCAATTTCTCTTCACTCATCTTCACCAAGCACCTCCAAGTTAGCCTTTGCTAACAATTATAAATCATTTCAATGAAAATGACAAATACTTTATCATTCTAAATATTTTATCTACTGAAATATAATCAATTCTCCAAAACTACAGTCACCTTATTTGTGGAAAAACAGTATCAAAATGCCTTATTTAATTACTTTTTTATCTAATGTATCATATTATTAATCAAATCAAGAAAATATAACCATTTTATTCAAAAGCTTGAAATAAACTTTAATAATAAGTCTTATTTACACTTACAAACAAGAAATTTTGGTAAAAGTATGAAAAAATCCGGGATTATAATAGTCTAAAAAATTAGATTCTCCTCTATAAAATAAGATTAATTATATTTCTTTTAAACAGATGAGCTTAAACGAAGCAAAGTAAGTAAAATCTCACACAGATGACAGAAGAAAAACTTACCGCAAAATAACACTTCTTTGAATTAAGTACTCAAGGTTTACAATCCATATTATCATTATTTATACACAGTTATCTCTAAGAAACTAATTATTCTCCACCTTCCATGCAGCACTCTCTTTTTGTAAATCAACCATATGATGATATAATCCATTCATTTCATATAATTGGGAAGGTGTTCCTTCCTCTTTCACTTTTCCATTCTCTAAAACAATAATCTTATCAGCAGATTGTACTGTTCGCATACGATGAGCTATAAACAAGACTGTCTTATTGACCAATAATGTGGACAAAGCTTCTTGAACTTTAGTTTCATTCTCAACATCAAGACTTGCAGTTGCTTCATCCAGCAGGACAATTGGTGCATCCTTCAGAAGTGCTCTAGCAATAGAGATTCTCTGTCTCTCTCCTCCAGATAATTTTGTACCATTTTCACCAATCTGTGTATCATATCCATCGGGAAGTTTTTGCACAAATTCATCACAATTAGCTGCTTTGGCTGCCTTGTATACCTCTTCATCTGTGGCTCCTCTTTTTCCTAATCGAATATTTTCTTTTATACTGTCATCAAATAAAACGACCTCTTGAAATACCATCGAATAGTCACTCAATAAAATCTCTGGATCAACAGAATTGATATCAATTCCTCCTACCGTTATAATTCCATTAGTCACATCAAAAAGACGTGCTGCCAATTTAGCACAAGTGCTTTTGCCAGATCCAGAAGGTCCAACTAAAGCCGTTACTTCCCCTTCTTTGGCAATAAAACTTACATCCTTCAAAACATCATTATTTTCATAGGCAAATGAAACATGATGAAACTCAATATCATGTCCTGCAGGTTCAAAAGTATCTTTACCAGATGCAACTTGCAAATCGTATATTTCCATCATACGATTTGCTGATACCTGTGATACGAACATTTCAGCAATTAATGCTAGACTCTGATCAAAAGGTGCATAGATTCGTGTGATAACCATTAAAAACAAGAACAGTATCATAAAATCAATTCTGCCATGAACAATAAGATTTGTACCCACTAAAATAGTCGTTGCAACACCTAAACGCATGATAACACTTGCAGCATTAACAAAAATTCCTGATAGAAGTTCTCCTTTTATCATTACTTTTTCATGTTCGTCAATTTTTCTATAAAGGCCTTGAAGATATCTTTCTACTTGATTTGTGGACCTTATTTCCATTATGTTTTCCAATGTTTCCTGTATTCCATCAGAAACTCTGATTGCTGCTTTTTTAAGTCTTTCAGAAGCTTTTGAAGTCCACTTTCTAGAACCAAACAAAAGTGTAAATGCAACAGGTACACCCCAAAGACAGGCGATTGCTAAACGCCAATCATAAATCAGTAGAAAGATAGCAATGATTCCAGTAGAGATGAAAGATCCATGCAGATAACCTAAAACATGTGACCAGACATGCTCCATACGATTGACGTCTCCCATTATAGTTTCTGTTAAATCTGCAATATCTTTTTTATTAAAGTATCCTAGCGGTAATTTACGAAGTTTTTCTGCCAATGAAATTCTTGTATTTTTTACTTCACCATAAACAAGACCATAAGTAGCTGTATACTGCTGAATATGAGTGATATAAGACAGGAGTACAAATACCGCCAATAAAATGAAAATCAGCACCGTATTCATTACAGCATGATTATCTTTTAATATATTCATAAGATTTATCATAAGCAAATAGAGTACACTTACACCTCCCATAACGACAATATTAACAATAACTGTCCAAAATGTACCTTTTTTGACATTCTGTACACCTTTATCTGTCAAAGCGTATTTGCGCTTAAATTTTTCCCCAAACATTTACTATACCTCCTTTTTGGTCTCAATTTTCCATTTCACTGACTGATTATAGTCAATCCACATTTTATGATACAGACCTTTTTTATTTAACAACTCTTTATGTGTTCCTTCTTCAACAAGATGGCCATTTTCTAAAACAATGATTTTATCCGCATTAATGATAGTTGATAAACGATGGGCAATCATGATAACTGTTCGATTTTTGCATAAAACACTTAGAGCTTTTTGTATTAAAACTTCATTTTCGGGATCTGCAAAAGCCGTAGCCTCATCCAATACTACAATTGGAGCATTTTTTAAAATTGCTCGGGCTAAAGCAATCCTTTGTTGTTCTCCCCCAGAAAGATATGTTCCTTCACTACCGATTATCGTATTTACACCATTGGGCAGTTTTTCAATAATATCCTCACATCTTGCTGCTTTTAGAGCACGCATAACATCAACATCCGATGCATCAGGGTTGGAAATCTTAACATTTTCTAAAACCGAAGTTTTGAAAAGTTATGTATTTTGAAAAACAAATGCAACCTGATTCATTAAATCGTGCTGATCAATTTCTTTAACATTAATGTTTCCAATCTCAACAGCTCCTTCATTCACATCCCAAAATCGTGGAATCAGACTGGCTGCCGTTGTTTTACCACCACCTGATGGTCCTACAAGCGCAACTGTTTGGCCGGCTTTTGCAATAAATGATATATGTGATAAAGCCGGTACACTTGAACCATTATAAGTAAAACTTACATCCTTAAAGACCACACCATTATCTTTAGGTATTTTGGGATTAACACATTTTTTAAGAGTAGGAGCTTTTATAACTAAATCAATGCGACTTAATGCTGTGCTCGCCAGCATTAATCCTGATGATGCAAACATAATTTTTGCTAAAGCAGTTGAAATAATAGCTGAGAAAACTGCATAAAACACGAAATTTGTAACAAAATTGCTAAAGCTTCCACTGTTCAATGCACTAGGCACTAAAAAGATGACAACAGGTACCAAGAAGATAAAAGCACCTTCCGTAAATGTCAAATTAATGGATTGAGGGACACGACAGACTTTTCCCTGATAATATTCCGCTTTATCGCTATATTCTTCTATCGCCCTTTTAAAGCTTTTAAACGAATTGACTGTCTGCTGAAAAATTTTAACGACCGGAATTCCTCTCACATACTCTGTTCCTGCTTTTGTCATCCTATCCTGTGCGGCTTGATATTCAGCCATAAGCTGCTCATTCTTTCCTCCCATCATAGAAAATATTGCAATTATTGATATTACCACAGATAATAAGCAAGCAGCTCCCATACGCCAATCAAATATAAACATGAGGACAACCATGCCTACAAATAATACGACAGTTCCAACAATATCCGCTAAATTATGGGCTAATAATGTTTCTGTATCATTGGCGGCGCTATCCAGTCTACCTCTGATAAGTCCCGAAGCATTATCATCAAAATAACCCAATGGTGCTTTCATGATGTGCTCCATACCCATTTTTCGAATATTTTCAGCAGTCCTGAAAGCAGCTAAATGCGTACATAACAATCCAATAAAATAAAGAATAATACCAAATACTGCAAAGCTGAATGCAATCCATCCATAGATTTCCACATTTTGAACCTCATAAAAGTTTGGCATAACATCTATCAAGTCTCTAACAACAAGCCAAATACAAACATATGGAATAATACTGAAAAGCATTGAGATAGCAGACAAAGCAAGACCAATAAAAGTCAATATCTTATAGTTCCCAGCATATCTCAATAAAGTGATAACTGAATTCTTTTTTTTCATTTTAACCCTCCTTATTTGTTAGTTTCGGATAACTAAATTAAGAAAAAATTTCTTTCTTTAATATAAGCTTATTATTTTCAATAGACGTATCTTCATAAATAGGAACTCATTCTTCTTTTTATTTATTTCGGGAATATACAATTTATTATATAAATGAAGATTTTAACATTTGCTGCTCATAACATCCTCTATAATGATGCACTTCATTACTTTATAAATTTCAAAATATCTGTTAAAAAATCTATCCAAAATATTTAATTCATACTTACTTTTGAGTAACTACGCAAAGCCATCCTTTGTCATTTTTATATGCTTCTACATGTGTGAATCCAGCATTTTTCAAAGTATATTTAATTTGTTCAGAAGTATAAATTTTCATTCCTTTTATAATCTCTGTCCATTTTTTATCTTTGTTATTTTCACCATTCGACTCATTACAAATCATAAAAATCCCACCTTTCTTTAGCACTCTATATATCTGTCTAAGACTTTGGTCAACATCAGCCCAAAAATATATTGTTTCAAAAGCAGTTACCAAATCAAAGGTTTCATTAGTAAAAGGAAGTTCCTGCACATTACCTTGTAGAATTTCACAATGCTTACTTTTTATTGCAACTTTATTTACTTTTTTTGATTTTCTAACACTAACCTCTGAATAATCAATGCCAAAAACTTTACCCTTAGGACTTTTTTTCAATAGTTTTTTAATATTTGCACCACCACCGCAGCCAATGTCTAATGAAATATCGGTATCTTGAATTTTTATATGTTCCATCCCCCACTCTGCCATAGAAGAATGACCTATATTCATCATATTGACCATGAGATTTCCAGCAAGCCCTTTAGGTTTACAAGTGTTTTGAAAAAAAGACATTACCTACACATCTCCTTACCTGAAATTAGTTAGCTTAAGCTAATTAAATATTATCACTGTTCGAAAATTAGTTCAACAACCTCAATTGAAAAATATTGTTTAGAAAAAAATCTATTCATCATTCAATGATTTGTAGAATTTTATATCTCACCTTTCCTATACAATAAGGATGTATATTAATCTTAATGTATAAAATCAACGATAATAAATACTCGAAATAAAGTAAATCGAAAAGAAATTCTAGGTACACAGAATCATGCAATCAATTTAATATAAAACATTATCAATTACTATTGACATCATTAGTTAGCTTGTGCTAACATCTAACCATAAGATAAGTTAGTCGTGACTAACTGAAAGGAGAAATATTATGAAAATTGCTTATGCATCTAGAACTGGAAATGTTGAATCCATTGTACAATCTTTAGGAATTGATTCTTTACGAATTGATACTGGAAATGAAACATTATCAGAAGATTATGTATTATTCACTTATACCGATGGTTATGGTGATGTTCCTGCAGAAGTTGAGACATTTTTAGTTGCAAACTCCATGAATTTAAAGGGAGTGGTTGTTTCAGGAGATCAGGGATATGGTGACGCCTACTGTTTAGCCGGAGACAAAATCGCTGAAACGTATGATGTTCCTTGTCTGTACAAAGTAGAAAACAGTGGAACTGATGAAGATACTAATGCCATTAAAGAAATTCTTGAGAAAATGTAAATGTCTAAAGAGGAAGCTAAATTCGAAGAATTACTGGCCATGTATTGTGCACCAGTATTAAAATTCAAAAAAATCGCAAATATGTTTCATGTAAACTGTGAGCAGTTTATTCATCTAACAAATTAATTAAAAAATTCAAATCAAAATTAAAAAAAATGATATTGATTTTTATTTATTTCAAACCGATAATCATCTTATAACAATATATGTATATTTAAAAAAAGCCTTATTATTGCATCTTAGTAATTCAAATATTAAGTTATTTCTTGCTAAATATGGATATCCGTCAAGCAATGAACTAACTGAGATATTTAACTACTTAAACTATCGCTTAAATGCAGAAAATGGATACCCTCATGAAATTGGAATATTTCTAAGATTCCCTTTAGACGATGTTAAAGGTTTTATACAGAAATATCCTTGTTATTTTATCGGATATTGGAAAGTATATAGTAATGTCGAAAAAACAAGACAACTATTCAAACAATTTGATAAATGTAGAGATGAATTGCTTAATAGTATTTACAGTGGAAGAAGGATTGAGAATTTATTAATGTCTTAATACTTTATCAATATCAGCCAATATCAATTCGTTTTCATAAACTTTAGGAGATTGTAGCGAAATAAACAATTTCAAGTCAATAAATTCTATTAAAAGAGGTTACGACCTCTTTTCTTCTTTACATACTTTTATCAATAAATCATAATATTGTAAACTTAATCACTATAATATAGTTTTATTATATTGATTTTAACTATTTAGAAACATTTTTCACAATAAAACAATCAACACAAAAATTTTATTAATAATTTACACTGGTATAAAATTATATCATAACACCAGTAACTGTGATATGAACTCACCCTACAAGGGCATATTGTTATGCCGGTTCTCATGACAGCTGCAACATTTTCTCTAACTGCTTCCTAAAGAGGCTTTTTATTGTTTTATTTCACTAGCTCACTTGTAAATGAACCAATGAATTCTTTCATGCTGTAGTAACTCATAAAATTTTCTATTCACAAATTTGTATTTCATATTTGTGCGTCGTTTAAATATCACGAATGTTGACTTTCATTTTAAATATCTCATGAATTATGCTACTACATATATGGGTAATATCTATACCAGCATATTTATATAATCAGGACACGCTTTTGCTTACAGTGATTTGTATCTTGATTTCGTTCAATCTGTATTCGCAATATCTATATCTTTTCTTAATTTGCTGTATATTACCATTCTTCTGTATTTCGATAACAGTACGATGTGATATTTACACCTATACGTCGTATGTTCTAAATTATTTTTGTTATTCATAGATAATCCTCCTTCTGTACAGGAGATTTTGGCTAAGCTTGTCATGTACAATCTATGTTCTATCATTAATACATATCTAAAAAGTAAAAGGAAACAAAAGATGAAGAAGAAATTATTACATAAGATAAATTTTTCTAATGCCATCCATCTTATAATGAATGTCTTCTTCAAAACAAAAAGAAAAGGCGGAATCCCGCCTGATCTCGATATACAAATAATTAGTAATACATCTCCAATCAGAGAAGGAAGAAGTTTTGTGAGATCTCCACATCCACAAAACCACACTGCATCTAATTACCGCATTTATTAACCACTACTACTATAACATGTTTTTTTAAACTTTTGACAAAAGTTGTTTTTATCATACAAAAAAACTATTTGCGTATTTACTTTTAATGTATACTTCTTTTATTTTAGATATTTATTTAGTCTACTTTTTTTAATACCTAAAAACTTTTATGTCTTGCAATCATAACGAGTTGTTATATGGACAACTCGTTATTTTTTTATTTTTTTCCATTTATTGGCTCAATATTGCCTTTTTTTTTCGGCTCTTAAATGAAAGGAGTAATGAGATATGGCATATAATCACAAAAAAAGAAGAAATGCGTTGGAGAAAAGCAAAAAAAGAAGAAGAAGCTTTACTGCGTCAATTAGGGTTCCCTGAAAATAAAATCAAAGACCTCTATGATTATGATAGAGAAAACTTTAACCGTGATCGAATTTATGGAGAAAAAGAAGATGTTACTAAAGAAGGCTTCTTTAATCGATATCCTGTATATGATCATATCATAATTATTTCTGTTGAAGATTTACTTGATCATATAGAAGATACAACACTTTTATTCAAATTAGAAAATGCAGATAAAGTTCTTCTAAAAATTCTACTTTTAAGATTTTTAGGTTATGAAATCAATGAAATAGCTCATGATTTAAATATGTCTGCCAATGCCATCAGAAAACGAATTAATAGATTTAGGAAAAAATTATAAATAATTGGCTCACTTTGCTTATTTTTTTTCGGCTCTTAAGTGAAGGGGGATTTAACCTCTTTTACAGTTCTTTGAAAATAGAATAACAACTATTAGATACAAATCCCACATGATGAGCTGACCACTAGTGCGCCACGACCTATCTTATAGAGAGCGATCAAACGCTAGATTGATAAAAGCAATTGGCTATTGCTAGCAATGATACCATATGGGGATAATGATACACTTGCACTGCAATTGCGTGAGATACCACGCGAGGGTGAAATTCCCGTGATGAATAACTAGCTAATATTCGTCTAATAGGATTCCCTTCTTTCCGGGTAAACAGGGTTAAATAGGAAATACGATAAATATTAAATAGACTAATCGGGAATAACTTCCCGATTTTACATAGCAAAGAAAGGAAGTTCATTATGAATCATAAAATCAAACGCGGCGACATTTACTTGGCTATCTTAGAATCTTCAATAGGTTCAGAACAAAAGGGGTACGTCCTGTATTAATAATTCAAAACAACAAAGGAAACAAATATAGTCCAACAACTATCATCGCATGCTTATCATCAAAAATTCAAACGAAAGCAGTTCTTCCGACACATCATATTTTACCGGATAATATTGGTTTACGCTATAAATCAATGGTTCTGTGTGAGCAGATTAAAGTTATCGATAAGAACAGGTTAATTAAAAACATAACATCATTAGATAGAATTAACATGAATATTATCAACCGTAAAATAAATATAAGTTTAGATCTGAAAACAAAAAGAAAAAAGATAAAGAGAAAACTAACAGAACAAAAATTGTAATATCCGTCAAATGTACGAATTAAAAATTTATACATTGGTATAAAAATCAAAATAATTTTAAACTATGAACGGAGGGTGAAATATGAGCTCACAAAGAAGATTCTTATCTGCTTCAGAAGTAGTAGAAATAACAGGTCTTTCTAAATCAGCCTCTTACCTACTGATTAAACAGTTAAATAACGAATTAGAAGAAAAAGGTTACCTAACAGTCCGCGGAAAAGTTATCAACACTTATTTCTTTGAACGATTTTTTGGAAAGGAAGTAAATGCAAATGCCAGTATACAAAGATCAAAATAAAGGAACGTGGTTCGTTGTCTTAAGATACACTGATTGGACAGGAGAAAGAAAAACAACAACAAAACGAGGTTTCAAAACACAAAGAGATGCAAAAAAATACGAAACCGATTTTCTTGAAAAAAAATCAGAAAATATAGATATGAAATTTGGACAATTTGTGGAACTCTATTTGAACTCTATACAGAAAAGAATAAGAGAAAATACATTCCAAGTAAAAAAACTTATTTTTGATAAAAAGATAACTCCTTACTTTAAGAATAAGAAAATGAGTGATATAACGCCAAGCGACATTATTCATTGGCAGAATAAAATTTTAGAGTTGCAAACAAAAGGTCATGAGCCTTTTTCGCAAACCTATCTAAAAACCATTCATAATCAAATTAGTGCTCTATTTAACTATGCTGTAAAATTATATGGCTTAAAAGCAAATCCAGCTCGAATAGCAGGCAATATGGGAAAAGAAACACGTAAAGAACTAAACTTCTGGACAAAAGACGAGTATCTAAAATTCTCTAAAGCTGCTATGAAAAAAGATGGAATATATCAGGCTTTTGAATTGCTATATTGGTGTGGCTTAAGATTAGGAGAAATGCTTGCACTCACTCCATCTGATTTTGATTTTGAGAAAAAAACAGTGAGGATCAGTAAATCACTGCAGAGAATACATTCAGAAGATGTTATTACCGATCCTAAAACAGAAAAAGGGAAAAGAACTGTACAGGTTCCAGATTTCTTAAATGAGGAAATCAAAGATTATATCTCAAGACTATATGATATAAAGCCTAACGATAGAATCTTTACAACCACTAAATCTGGAATGCATCATGAAATGGATAGATGTTGCAGAGAAACAGGCGTGAAAAGAATTCGTATTCACGATCTTCGTCACCCGTATGTCAAGCACACGACAAAAAAATATAATTCTGAAAAGCAGAAAACCCAAGCTACCAAGATGGATTTGATAGCCTGAGTTTTTCGTACCGCCCCTGCATAGCTGACCTCGGCTAAAAATGCTATTCGGTGGCGGGCATCTTTATTTGCTTATCAACAAACGTCGAAGTTTACTTTTCCATCGTTTTCTGCATAAAATGTTCAATAACGTCATTAAATAAAACATCATCAAATCTTTTTCCCGAGAAAACGTCATTGCAAATATTATTTAGCCACTCAAAATCTTTTGGTTCTAACTTATCCTTCAATGTACAGAGTATGCTTGTGACATTGGCCTGAATATTTTGTGTTTCAGTTACAAGGTAGGTTGTATCTTCTGCATCAGTCAACAGTTCTACAGATTTTGAATAAGCCCATAATTCTTCTGCAAGGTCTCCTATTGGAAGAGTTTCGGCATCAGTGACACCTTGTGGATAAAAATCGTATTTTTCTTTAAAGCATCCAAGCATTTGTAATGACACATCAACTGGGGATGGGATTATCAGTTTGTCAATTGAAGAGTAATCTTCAGATTCAATTGCTTTTTTAATGTTAATAAGCATTCGCCTCGGAAATTGCAAAGCGGTCGGATTTATGCTTTCATCTTTCTTTGCAGATAGTATAACTAGGTAATCAAAGGAAGAATCTGCAAACGCGATGCAAGCAGGGAGTAATTCGATTAAATTACTTTCTGATACCAGATTTAAGCCATTAATTATGATAGGATAATAGCTTAATATGCCAATGGTATATATTTGCTCGGGAAAATGAAGCACATATTTAGATTGCAAATGAGAAAAAGCGCTTTCTGCCACTTTTCTCTCTCCTCGGCAATGTGCATCATACCATTCTTTGATTTGATACTTATTAAAATATTTATTCGGAGAATGCGTTTCATAGTAGCTACAACACATCATTAGTTGCTCTATATTTTGCGTTTCCATATTACAAAGATCCAAATGTTTTTCCTCGAATCCGAGATCAATTGTGATTTTCCCAAAATAATTCTGCATTGTTGCTAAGGCGCTCTGGGCGACTGTTAGATTAATCATAGCCAATCTTTGATTCTGATCATCTCTGCAAAGAAACTTTGCAAAATGATTCATAAAGTTTTGGACGCTTTGAAAGTATTTGCTTTTTACCTCTCCTAACCCTTGTGGTATGCTGGCCTTTTCTTCAAAAGGACGATTTTCTTTGGGATATAGCTTTTCACCAGTAGTAATCAGAGTCAATTTTTCACGAAGCTGATCGACATCTCCAGCCAAACTGCCTAGTGGTTTTCCACCGAGGAGCTTGTAAATACAAGCGCAGCACTTGTTTGCAAGTAAACATATATGTTCTCTCACATTAGACCAATGGTTAAACCATTCTGCCACGGTATCGAATTCATAATTACTCATTATGGTTTTATTCCATAATGATGTAAGGTTCTGATGGAACATAATCACAATATTTCTTATGGGCATTTCTTTATGCGCATCGTCAGGTACAGTATAAGCAGATAACAAATTTAAAGTTGGCTTCAATGCATCTGCGCAGTACAAATCAAATATTGGCAACGTTCTGCATACATATTTTAATCTTGAAACGCTTTGCTCATTTCCTGTTCTGATATCGCGTAACCGAAGTACATACTCAACATGAATTGCATTTTTTTCGAAATCAATCCATATCTTTTGTGATTTTGTTTGCTGCTTTAGGTATGTAACAATATGTTTAAGCTCTCTTTCGACAAACTTGATATATACATCTTTGTTACCACAGTAAGAGACATACATTAAAGTTGAAATACAATCTAGTGATAATTTCTCCGGTTCAAGCCAAATGCGTTCCAATGGGATATTGATAGACAAATTGAAGGTTGAATCAATATTGTATATCCACTCAGCAATACTGGCATAGGATGCAACATCATTGCTTTCGCAAAAATTGAGTCGAGACATTTTCTTATACAAACAACTGCAAAAAGTATAAATAAATGTTTCTTTCAAATTGCAAGCGGGTATGCGGTCTCGCAATTCACAAAGATATTCTACATTTTTATTGTCTGGAAGTATTTTTTTCATTTTATCAAGTGTATCTACCGATACATCAAACTCTTTAAATGTTGCAAAGGGGCACAACTCGGTCGATATGATAAATAGGCCACCATGAGCATTTGCATCGTCAAACGCAGATTGATTTAGAAGAAAGTACTGTCGTACGCTTCCAGAAAAAATCCCTTGTATTGCAGAAATATAGTTTGATAAATCATTTTCGTCCCACAATTTCTCTATAACATTACTAAAGAATTCATCTTTGTTAAGGTCAAACTCTGGTAGATGAGAAAACAATACTGGGAAGTCTGATTTCTTTGCAATTTCAATAACAGAAATGGCTGTATTGTCGATAGGAAGAAACTCATGCAGTCTTTCAACAACATGCTTAGATCTGATAGGATGTAAGCCTTCAATATACCCAGTCTCAGCGTTAACATGAACGAGGAACTCGGATTCCATACTTTTTATGAGTTCTCCAAAATCTGCGCCTGACACTTCTGATAGACTTGCATAAAGGTTTACAATAGAGAGCCTGATTCCACAAAGATCTGCAAAGCACACTTTACGCAGAATCTCACATTTTGTTTTACCAGAGGGCGATTTACCAATTTCAGAAATTTGGGATGATATTCTTTCTGATAACATCTCACCATGGGTAAGCAGATAGACATACTCAATAAGTAGTTGTCTTTCTGCAATCTGATTCCACGCTCTTTGCCAACTTGTTATGCTGGGGTGAAGATGTTTGGCTTCTTTAAACAAATTGAATATTTCAAATGCATCTTGTTCTTCTAAAACTGGCCTAATTATGTTTAGAGATTGAATGCTGCTCAAATCACCACAGTAATTATACCAATCAATCTCTCGTGATGTGATGAGCAATTTATAATGACGATGTAATTCAGACTGCAAAAGCTGAGCAAGATAATTCCATTTACTAAGATGGTTATCCAAATTGTCAATCAAAATAAGAAGCTTCTCGCCAAGCTGAATTCTTGCTTTAAAAAACTGTACGATATTCCCAATCTCTTTGATATCGTCACACCACAGTAATTGGTATGGCCTGTATTCCTTTTGAAGAGAATATGCTACCTGTAATGCCAATGTGGTTTTTCCTTGTCCGCTAGAGGCTTTAATTATAGTAACCGTATTTTCTTTAACAGAATTAATAACATCATTTTTCAACGTTAATCGCTCGATTGGAAGGCCGCTTACGATATCTGCTGGCGTTGCTTTTTTACCCTCATAAAAACTATGCCCTTCATCAAGACTAGGCTTAGAAAAGTCTAACTTGCGAATCCAACTATGAGCTGGATTTTGAGAACCTTTGCTGATATCGATTTTAACAGATTGGATTTGAATATCTAATTCATCCTTGGTTACATAGGCGCGCTGTTCCATTTTTTCAAAACATAGGATTTTTATGCTGTTTGTAAATAGAGAAATATTGTCCGTGGTGATCTTATATGTCTCAATTAATGCTTTTTCAATTTCAGCGGCTAATGTGACTTTTTCAATTTTCTCAAAAGACAAACGTGAAATAAATTTATTGAAGTCATATGCAGCCCAATTCCAATACGGATTATTTTGTCTAATCTTTGAAATCACATTAGTCCAATAGGCTCTGGACTTGTCATCTAGATTAGAATCAAACAATTTGCTGAGATGGCCTTTCGCAACAGGGAAATCGTAAACCAGCTTGAAAAACCTATTTTGATCCAGCAAATATGTTTCCAGAAAGTTTTTAAGCACATCTGGCAAAAAACTGGCATCCTGTTTGTTGACAGAATATTTCAACTGTACATGAGTGACAGAACTATTTCCATCTTTTTGCTTGATACAATCGACATCTTCGATTCCTTCAAGTTGAAATTGAGCATCCCTTCCAGAAGAAAGAATTAGGTAACATGAATATAGAAATTGATACGAATAGCCTCTTAATGCGATTTGTCCGCCATCTCTAGAGTTTTTAAGATCTATTATGTTGGTTTTTGGAGAAGTGCTTTTCTGCTTATTTTTTTTGTTTTTCTTCACAGTACCAGTCCTTTTCAAAATTAAATATGATATGAGTGAACAAGCGTATCCGGTTCTAATTATTTCCATTTTACCATGATCTTTTTACCGGTGTCCACCACAATATTATTAATTTCACTCATGATTGTTGAAAGAGGAAGTTCTTTATCCCGGACCTTGCGCAAACGAGAAAACCGACTGTATGCCTGCTCGCATTCTTCGATTTCAAGCTCTATCGCTTTTTGATTCTGGGCGGCCTGTCTGAGCTTCTGCTGTTTGACCTTAAACTCGTCAAGACTGATTTCTCCTAAAATATACTGCTCATAAAACATGGCTGGATTCTCGGCGATTGCGTGCCGAAACTCGACTTGCGCATCCAACTTCGCTTTGAGTTGTGCCATTTTTCCATCATACTGCATGCTGGAAATAAACTGCTCTTGTATGTATAGTTTGAGTTGGTGATAGATTGCACTGAAGATATCTTCTTCGCGCACATACATTCCTGTACATTTTCCTGCGCCCAAACGGTTGTTTGTGTTGCAGGTAAAGAAGTACCAGCCAGCATGGTTGGTTCCACGCTTACGCTGCATCTTTCCTCCGCAGCATCCACAAATCACTTTCCCTTTTAGAATATTTTCGGTACTCTGAGAAGGATCGCTGAGGTGAAAAGTCTTTGCTTGCAGCTGCTTCTGAATCATATCGAAGGTTTTTGTGTCAACCAAGGGCTCATGTGTTCCCACTACAACCCGTTTTTCTTTTCCTTGAACGAGAACACCAGTGTAGGTACGATTAGTCAAAATATACTTTACGGATCGACTGTTCCAACTTCCGTTCCCGTCATCATAATTACCCGTCAATCCCTTAGAGCGAGCATATTGAATCGGTGTAGGAATGCTGTTCTCATTTAAATAGCGAACAATCGCAGTGATTCCCATCCCATCAGCAAACAGCTTGAAAATGCTCTGCACAATGGCAGCTGCTTCAGAATCAGGAACAATCTGACCAAACTCCTCCTTGGATTTTTGGTATCCAAACGGAGCGCGAGGACCAATAAACATTCCGCACTGAGCCTTCATGTCCAAGGCAAATGCTGTTTTGTTTTTAATGTCAGCTGCAGCTTGCTCATTAAACACATTCGTCAGCGGAATCCGGATTTGGGGACGTTTGGGTGTAGATTGATCAGTCAGACCGTTAACCGTATCAAATTGATCTGTGACAGATACAAAGCGTACATTTTTCATTGGGAAGAATTCTTCGATGTAATACCCAACCGTTATGTGGTCACGGCCGACGCGAGACAGATCCTTTACAATGACGCATTCAATCTTACCGGCAGGAATATCTTGGAGTAGCTGCTGAAAAGCTGGACGCTGGAAGGTGCTGCCGCTATATCCGGTATCCACATAAAACTTTGAAATGGGGAGTTCATGCTGCTCGGCCCACAGAGCAATAATCTTCTTTTGATTCTCAATAGAATGACTCTCTACACGGTCATTGACTGATAGACGAGCATATCCCACTGTCATCAGAAACTCTGTTGGAAGATGTTCAGCCACTTGAATTTGTTTTCGACTTTTGCGTGCCATAATAGCCTCCTTAAAATATAGAATATCGTGTCAATGAGTTAACTGCAATAAGAATCGTATTAAGATATAAAAAAGACTGCGGAGAAATTTCCACAGCCTTTTTGTCGTTAATATACCATATCCTTATTTGTCGATTTCATGACCTGCGTCCGTTTTCCGCTTCCACGAGCTTAGGCACTCTCATGTTTCCCTTCTCATTGATATGGGATTCAGCCCAGTAGATATAGCAGATAGAGTTGGGCATGAAAGCATAAAGATAACGTATCGCTATGCTCATATGTTCCCTTCAAAAGATAAAGATATTGCTAACAAATTAAATAGTTTTCGTGGGGGTGCTTTTGCTAATGAAAAAGAGAATTGACAGAAAAGGAAGAATACGTGGAAAGATCATTTCTTTCCGCGTATCTAATGAAGAGGCAGAAATTCTTGACCGAAAGGTTACCTTATCCGGGCATTCAAAACAGGATTACATAATCAGCAGTATTCTTGAAAAAGATATTGTTGTTTATGGAAGTCCCTATGTGTTTAGAAATCTTCATGATGAGTTGATGCATTTTACTTCAATTTATGGCACAAGGGTATCAGAAGATGATGAAGAAATGATGGTTTGGGTATTACAGATGATTTTAGCCATGAAATCAAAAAACAAGGCGAAAATTGCGCCATAAAATGTTTTCAAACTGTTTTCATCAAGGATTAAAAAACTCCAAAATATCCTTTAAATAAGGGCACTTTGGAGTTTTTTGGTATTATTATCTATGAATAATAAAATCAACCAGTTTTATCTCAAATCATGGGGTTCATCTTCAATGAAAACACATGGATTTATCTAAAAAACAGTGAATTTATATTAAAATCGATTAAAATCTGCTGTTTTCTGAACCCACAACCTGCAAGCCACATCGAAAAAAAGGCTAGGTGCAAGCCACCGGGAACAATTCTTTGATTTTCACCAAAAAATACCCGAAAATCGACAAAAAAATGGCAAAAATCACCCCAAAATCAGTGATTTTGAGTATCCTGAAAATATTCTTCAAGAATTTTTGTTTTCAAATTGTTTTCACGGAAGAAAAAAAGATGCAAAAAATGCCCTATTTAAGGGCACTTTTGAAATCTCGGAACTATTCGAACTCTATTGTTCCAGGAGGTTTACTTGTAATATCGTAAACTACACGGTTAACGTGTTTTACCTCATTTACAATACGATTAGAAATTACATCTAATACTTCATAAGGAATTTTTGCCCAGTCTGCTGTCATTCCATCAATAGAAGTTACTGCACGAATTGCAACAGCATAATCATAGGTTCTCTGATCCCCCATAACACCAACAGAGCGCATGTTTGTCAAACATGTGAAATACTGCCAGATTTCCTTCTGCAATCCAGCTTTCGCAATTTCTTCTCTTAAGATATAATCAGATTCTCTAACGATCTCCAGTTTTTCTTCTGTAATATCTCCTAATACACGAATACCAAGTCCTGGTCCTGGGAATGGCTGACGCCATACCATTTCTTCAGGAAGTCCAAGCTCGATACCTAAAGCACGAACTTCATCTTTAAACAATGTATTCAATGGTTCGATCAAAGAGAACTGCATATCTTCTGGAAGTCCTCCTACATTGTGATGAGATTTGATTGTCTGTGCTGTTTTTGTTCCACTTTCAATAACATCTGTATAAAGTGTTCCCTGAGCCAGCCATTTGATATCTTCACCAACAACTAGTTTTTTCACTTCTTCATCAAATGTATATACGAATTCATTACCAATGATCTTACGTTTCTTTTCTGGATCACTTACACCAGCAAGTTTTCCCAGGAAACGATCTTTCGCATCAACTTTTGTTAAGTTGATTTTCATGTTTTCCCCAAACATCTGCATAACGCTTTCTGCTTCACCTTTACGCAGTAAACCATGATCAATGAACATACAATATAACTGATCACCAATTGCCTTATGCAATAAAGCCGCAACAACTGAACTGTCTACTCCACCAGAAAGTGCTAATAACACTTTATCATTTCCTACAGTTTCACGAATCTTTTGAATTTCTGTATCAATAAAACTCTGCATAGACCAGTCATTTTTTGCCTGACATACTTCAAAAACAAAGTTTTTCAAAATATCATTTCCATATTCACTGTGACGAACTTCTGGATGGAACTGCAATGTATAAATTTTCTTTTCAGGATTGCTTGTAGCCGCAAATGGACAAGTATCACTTGATGCATCAACAACATACCCTTCTGCCAATTCTGCTACCTGATCCCCATGAGACATCCAAACCGTCTGTTTTTTAGGAAGTCCTTTAAATAGTAAAGAATCATTTTTAATTTCAATTTCTGTGCGTCCATATTCTTTTGCTTCACAAGATTTTACATGACCACCATTCATATAATGTGTCATCTGCATTCCATAACAGATACCTAATACAGGAATACCTGATGTAAAGATTGCAGGATCACATTTAAACGCATCTTCTTCATATACACTGTTAGGCCCACCACTGAAGATGATCCCTTTCACATCCCCAAATGCTTTGATTTCTTCCAATGTTATTGTATGTGGGTGCAGCTCTGAATACACACCGAATTCACGAATACGACGTGCAATCAGCTGGTTGTACTGACTTCCAAAGTCAAGAACAATAATTTTATCAGCCATAACTTCCTCCTTATTAAGAAACCGATACATAATCACGTATCGGTCTTTTTCCTTTGTTATCATACCATTTTTTTATACTTTTTAAAACTACTTTTCTAAAAAATAAAGGCTTTCTAGTGAAATTTCTTTTCCTTCCAGATATGCACTAATCTTACCTGTATCATCTACCACCAGCATCCCATTATCTTTACAGTTATAAACAGAAAGATCATAAGGTTTTACTGCTTCCAGAATTCCTTTTCTTTTTTCATCCTGTGCATGTGGATTAAAAATTCCTTTTACCAAATGAAAACCTTCCTCGATACAGAAACTTCCATCTTCTTTCCAGTCACTATAGGCATAAGAAAAGAAAACATTCGCTCCTGCACTGTTTCCAATCAAAATTTTATTTTCTTTCAAAAACAACTCTTTCAAGATTTCATCTGCCTGTATTTCAATCAGTTTATCCTTTAATACCTTCATATTGCCGGCACCAAGATAAATAACATCTGCTTCTTTCATCATCATATGTATCTCTTGTATGGTTTTTTTCGTATGGAAAAGGCGTAAAACTTCAACACTGCATCCCATTTTGCGCAAATGTTTTTTCATACGTTTCCCATATCCCTGATCATCATAAGATGCACATGGAAGAAACAAAATGGATATATTTTCTTTTCCACAAGAAGCAAGCGCCATTTCTTCCATCCAGTGATATTCTTCCTTTTGAAAACTTCCTCCGCCAATCGCAAAGATTTTTCCCATTATCCTAAAAACCTTTTTTCTTTCAAAATTTCAAGTGCCTTCTCTATAATTTCTTCCGGCTGTACCAAAGCAAAGCGAACAAAGCCTTCTCCTTCTTTTCCAAATGCACTTCCAGGTGTTACTAGAATACCACATTCTTTTAATAGAGAAAGAGCAAATTCCTCGCTGTTTGTATATCCATCAGGCAATGGTGCCCAAACAAACATCGTTGCTTTTGGTTTTTCCACATGCCATCCTAATGCACATAACCCTTCTACCAGCAGATCTCTTCTTTTTTGATAATGCATACATGTTTGTTTCACACAGCTTTGATCTTGTGTTAAAGCCGCAACCGCTGCTTTTTGAACTGGCAAAAACATTCCATAATCAATATTGCTTTTCAGTTTTTTCAACATGGAAACAGCCTGTGCATTCCCCACACAGATTCCAATTCTTGCACCTGCCATACCATAGCTTTTAGAAAAAGAATTAAACTCAATTCCCACTTCTTTTGCCCCTGGATATGATAAGAAACTTTTCCCATCTTCCCCATCAAATACCAGATTGCTGTAGGCTGTATCATGAACGACCAGAATATCATAGCGTTTCGCAAAAGCAATCAATTCTTCATAAAACGCATCATCTGCGGTTGCTCCTGTAGGATTATTTGGATAAGAAATAATCATCATCTTCGCCTTCTGTGCAATATTTTCCGGTATTTCATCAAAGCGAATCAAATAATCATTCTCTTTTCGCATCGGCATTTCATAAATTTGCGCATTGGCAATTCTTGGTCCATTTTCAAAAACAGGATAACTTGGTGAAGGAATCAATACGATATCTCCTTCATCACAAACCGTTAAGGCAATATGCGCCAAACCTTCCTGTGACCCCTGCAAAGACATAATTTCACTGTTTTCATCCAGTTCTACCTGATAGCGATCATGATACCAGTTTTTAACTGTCGTACGAAATTCACTTGTATCCTTTAAAGAATACATATAACATGTTTTATCACTAGCTGCTTCCAGCAAAGCCTGCATAACTTTTTTGGAAGGCGCAATATCAGGACTTCCAACCGCAAAATCAAGAACTTCTTTTCCTTCCTTTATCATTTTTTCTTTTTCTATATCCAAACTGGAAAAAACCGATGTCTGTAATGCTTCCATTCTTTTTGAAAACTGCATAATATCCCTCTTTCTTTAAAAAAACACCCCGCCAGCCAATATCGCAAGCAGGGTATATGAATCCTTACATATGCTCGATGATTTCTACTTCCACCTTTTTTTCAGACGGATAAAATTCATATGTGATTTTCGCAAGATTCGTATCACCTAAATTTTTTGTTAATACACGCATGATATTTTCTGTTAGCGTTTTTGCGTCTTCTTCTTTTTCACAAAAATACTCAATTTTTGTACTTACGTGTTTTCTTGCAGAAACATTTTTTGAAATTTCTTCTGTTAAACGAATTGTATTTTTCATACTTCATGTCTCCTTACTATCCATGTATTATCTTACCACATTCTCTATCTTAAGAAAAGTTTTATTTTTCTATCACCCTGCGATTTACTCTCCAATAAGAAAAGCAAAAATCAAAACAGCCAATACAAGAAGAATCCCAACAATCGTTGTTTTTGTCATCTCTGCACTAAAAGACATCTCCTTTTTTTCTTTTCTATTTTTATAAAACTGCTGTTTTCTTTTTTCAAATTCTTTATGCACATGATTTTCTTCCATCATCTGATACCTTGTTTTATCATGGGAATATCCTTTTGATTTTTCATCAGATGCTGCATATTTTTTATTTGCTATCGTTCTTTTCCCACAAATCTCACAATGTAACTCATCGGTTTCATTTTCACAAAAAGTACAAAATCTTTTTTTCATAAGTATCCCCTCTTTATACTAATATTATACTTGAATTCAACAATTTCTTCACGCTTTTTCTTCGTATTATAAAAGGATTCTTGACTTACTTCTTTTCTCTTACTAAAATAAATGCATACTAAAGGAGGAAATACACATTTTTTGTGTAATAGGATAGATATGGAAAATAAACATAGGGGACTTGCTATTGGTTCCATGACAACAGGAATCGTTTCAACATCAATAAGTGCAGTATCATTGATAGTTTCTTTTTTCTTTTTACTTCCAGGATGCATTGGTGCTGCTATATCCATTGCCTGCGGCATAGTTGCGATAGCTTTAAGCAATCGTTCTCGTCCTATGGGTAGAGCCATTGCCGGCATTGTTTTAGGAATCGTTGGTGTCAGTATCAGTGGAATTCTGCTTTTAATTAATCTAATACTAATTTTCATTTTTCATTTTCCCATGCTATAGAAAGGCCGCAAGCCTTTTTTTTCATTTCTATTTCTGATAAAATCTAAACAGAACAAGGAGGAAGTACAATGAAAACAAGAATAGAACATGATTCTATGGGAGAAATTGCAGTACCTGCAGATAAATACTGGGGTGCACAGACACAAAGAAGTTTTGAAAATTTTAAAATCAGTGAAGAAAAAATACCAATGCCTGTCATTTATGCATTTGCACACTTAAAAATGGCTTGTGCAGAAGTAAATTATAAAAAAGGATTATTAAGTGAAGAAAAAAAAGAAATGATCAAACAGGCAGCTTTGGAAATTATTGATAAAAAACTGGATAGCCATTTCCCATTATCTGTATGGCAAACAGGAAGTGGTACGCAAAGCAATATGAATGTGAATGAAGTAATTGCCAATCGTGGAAATATACTATGTGGCAAGAAGCTGTTACATCCAAACGATGATGTAAACAAGAGTCAAAGTTCAAATGATACGTTTCCTACAGCTATGCATATTGCAGCTGTATTAGGCATTCAAAAACTTCAGCAGGAAGTACAAAACATGATTTCAGTAATGAAGCGCTTGGAAGAAGAAAACAAACATATCATTAAGATTGGACGTACGCATCTACAAGATGCCACTCCACTTCGTTTCTCAGATGAAATCAGTGGATGGAGAAGCATGCTGGAAAACAATATGGAAATGCTTTCTATGGCTGTTTCTTCTTTGCGTAAGCTGGCAATTGGAGGAACTGCTGTTGGAACCGGATTAAATGCTCCAGATAACTTTGGAAGTGATGTATGTGCTGTTTTATCTGAACAATTACATACAACATTTGAATCTGATCCAAATAAGTTTCATGCCTTAAGCTCTCGTGATGATATTAGTTTTGCGCATGGGGCATTAAAAGCACTTGCTGCTAACTGCATGAAAATCGCCAATGATATTCGCTGGCTGGCCAGCGGTCCACGATGTGGTCTTGGAGAAATCCGTATTCCAGAAAATGAACCAGGTTCCAGTATTATGCCTGGAAAAGTAAACCCAACACAGTGTGAAGCTATGACCATGGCAGCAGTACAAGTTATGGGCAATGATACAGCTATTGGATTTGCTGCATCACAGGGAAACTTTGAATTAAATGTATATCTTCCTCTTATCATTTATAACTTTTTACAATCCACAACTCTTCTTCATGATGCTCTGTCTTCTTTCCGTATCCATTGTGTAGAAGGAATTGTCGCAAATGAAGAAAAGATGAAAGAATACCTGCACAATTCCTTAATGCTGGTAACCGCACTGAATCCTTATATCGGTTATGAAAATGCCGCAAAAACAGCAAAAAATGCGTATCAGAAAGGTATCTCATTAAAAGAGTCCTGTGTTTCCCTAGGTTTCTTAAAACCAGAAGAATTTGATGCTTATGTACAGGCAGAACATATGGTAAAACCATTAAAGTAGGTGATATAGATGTTAGATTTACAAAAACATAAAGATTTTTTGTGGAAATATACATTAAGCTATGGAAAACTTGAACAGCGTGATGGAATCTCTGTTTTCCCCTTTTGTAATATCTTGATGGAAGAAGGAAAAACAATAGAGGATTATAAAAGCGATGATATCAAAGAAAAACTATACAGTGCACAAAATGTCAGTGAAATATTTGATCTTATATCCAAAGAATATCAAGGATATTATTTTATGGAAATCAGCACCCCTTTATCAGAAGATAAAGAACTATATTCCAGTCTTCTAAAAAAAGCATTTGATACATGCGGATACCATGGATATATCTCTCAGAAAAATTACGAACATCTTGTCGAATTTGCCAGTGAAGACGTAAAAGACTATATACTTAAACACTTAGCATAAACATAAGAAAATGCTGTTAGAATTCTCTCTAACAGCATTTATTTATTCCATGGTGGAGGTTAACGGGCTCGAACCGCTGACCCTCTGCTTGTAAGGCAGATGCTCTCCCAACTGAGCTAAACCTCCCTTTAACATATATTATCTTATCATTAGAATTGTATGTATGCAAGAAAAAATCCTTTTTCTTCTTTTCTTTTTGTGTTACCATGAATATGGCGGTATTCCTAATATAGGAAACTGCACAGAAAAACGAGTGAAAAGATCAAGAACATATTCAATAAAAGAAATGCTACTTGAAAAACAAAATCTTTTTCAGATGTTTTTTTGTGCGCTGCCTTGTGCAGTTTTTTTCTGCAAAAAGGAGGGTACATATGAAAGAAATTACATTATCTGATATGCATGGTATACAAATCGGTCATGCACAAGATGAAGAACATGCCACAGGATGCACCGTTATCCTTTGTCCTGAAGGAGCGGTTGCAGGTGTAGATGTTCGAGGCGGAGGACCTGCAACACGAGAAACGGATCTTTTAAATCCTAAAAACATGGTACAAAAGATTCATGCGGTTATGCTGTCTGGAGGAAGTGCTTTTGGCTTGGATGCAGCAAGTGGCGCTATGCAGTATTTAGAAGAAAAAGGATATGGATTTCATTTGGCAAATCATTGCATTCCTATTGTATGCGGAGCATCTTTATTTGACTTAAGCGTAAAAGATGGAAGTGTTCGTCCAGATAAAGAAATGGGATACAAAGCATGTATTGCAAGTGAAAAAAATACTTTTAAAAATGGATGTTATGGAGCTGGTACAGGTGCCAGTGTTGGAAAGCTTTTAGGTGATACATACGCCATGAAATCCGGTCAGGGAATGTACGGTATACAAAGCCAGGATCTTCAGGTATGTGCAGTAGTAGCAGTCAATGCCTGTGGAAATGTACGTGATGTAGAAAGCGGTGAATGGCTGGCTGGTGTTTACAAAGATAAAAAAATAGTTGATCCATTACAGCTATTTGATCAAATCAGCAATTCCAATGCAAATCTCCCACAAGGAAATACAACGATTGGCTGTATTATTACAAATGCAAAACTTGATAAAAGCCAATGCAACAAAATTGCATCAATTGCCCATAATGGATACGCACAAGCAATCTTCCCTGTTCATACGATGAGTGATGGAGATACGATTTTTGTACTATCTACCAATGAAGTAGAAGCTATGAGCGATGCAGTAGGCGTATTAGCAACACATGCCATGGGAAAAGCTATTAACAAAGCTGTTTTATCATCTCAGGAGTGCTATGGATTACCAAGCACAAATAGTATAAAAGGAGCAATAAAAGATGAGAAATAAAAAAACAGCAAACATGGTAACCTTTGCCATGTTACTTGCTATAGAAGTTGTATTAGCCTTTACCCCTCTAGGATTTTTACGTATTGGCTTTCTAAGCATAACAATGCTGCATATTCCAGTCATTATATGTGCCATGTATCTAGGCCCTAAATATGGAGCAGCTATGGGATTTGTAATGGGATTTTGTTCCTTTTACAACGCTACATTCCAGCCAAGTCCAACAAGTTTCTGTTTCACCCCATTTTATTCCATTGCCGGAATCAGCGGAAACTTCAACAGCTTATTAATCGCCTTTATACCACGTATTGCTCTTGGATACTTTTCCGGTCTAGTCTACCAAAAACTAAAAGGAAAAAAACTAGCACCTGCATTAAGCGGAATCACTGGCGCTTTAGTAAACACCGTTGGAGTACTTGGAGGAATCTGGATATTCTTTAAAGAACCATACGAACAAGTCCTTGGAGAAGCCATCATCACCTTGTTTATGACAACCATTTGGATCAACTCCATTGCAGAAATCATAGTCGCAATCATTGCCGCAACTGCGCTACACCAGGCAATCAAACATCAACATAAATAAACTACTACAGGATGATATCTAAAAAATACCATCCTGTTTTTTTATTTCTCTAATGATAAATTCATTCCAATTCTTCCCCTAAACGCACATAAATTCTATGTTTTAATTCTTCATCAATTTCTAAAAAATCCATTGCTTCTTCTAGGCTCATATTCATTTTTTTCTCTATTTTTTCTATATCCTTAAGCGTTGCATTTAATCTTGCCTTTCTTTCATAATATTCAATTACACTACACATATCATCCAATACCCCCTCTAATTTTCTTATCATTCATATCTTTTATCTTACTTCTTAACCAGGTACAAATAAATCATTTAAACGACTTATGATTTCTTTCTATTCACCCTATCTAAAATCTTATTTTTTAATTCTTCATCAATTTCTAAAAAATCCATTGCTTCTTCT
>ULYT01025247.1_pt1 | contig 34371 bp, 32 predicted proteins | sample 1962521 | NCBI WGS metagenome assembly ULYT01 (sample SAMEA4835873, study PRJEB28245) | human gut metagenome | biome: gut microbiome; material: fecal sample | place: Denmark | collected 2008 | reverse complement strand
AATTTTTTAGAAAATGTGTAACACATCATTGACAAACCTACAGCTTAATTTCAGATAATTTGTTTTTACTATTGACAAATGGCAGTAAAGTTTAGTATAATATAACACAGATTAGATGAGATTAGAACAGACAGAGCATATTTTAATATGATTTTTATGCCTCTCGGACTTATCTGTCTGAGAGGTTTTTCTGTTTTTTCTTGCAAAAAAGAAAGGAAGATGTAAAATGAAAAATTTAAAGAAGATTATTGCAATGGGACTAACAGCCGCACTATGTGCCGTTTCTTTGGCAGGTTGCGGAGGCACACAAAACGGTGGAACTGACGGAGCAGCAGACGCAAATACTAAAGATACATACAAAATCGGTGTACTTCAATACGCAGACCATCCGTCGCTTGATAACTGCCGTGAGGGCTTTAAGCAGGGACTTGATTCAGAGGGTATCAAGTATGATATTACAGAATCATCTGCAAAAGGCGACGACTCAACAAATACACAAATCGCACAGCAATTTGTTTCACAAGGTATGGACCTTGTATGCGGTATCGCAACACCGTCTGCACAGGCTTGCTACAATGCGGCTTATGAAGCAAAAATTCCTGTAATCTTTAACGCAGTTTCAGACCCTGTTGCCGCAAAGCTTGCAGAAAGCGATACACAGGCAATGGACGGAATTACAGGTGTAAGCGATATGTTGCCTGTTGACGAACAGTTAAAGCTTATCCGTGAAATGTTGCCTGACGCAAAGAAAATCGGTATACTTTACACAACAAGTGAAGCAAATTCTGTTTCTACAATAGAAACATACAAGCAAAAAGTAGGCGAATACGGTTTTGAACTTGTTGAAAAGGGTATTACAAATGCCGCTGAAATTCCGCAGGCAGTAGACCTTTTGGTAAGCGAAGTTGACTGTATCTCAAATATGACAGACAACACAGTTGTTGAAAACTTGCCTATACTTCTTGAAAAGGCAACTGCTAAAAACATTCCTGTATTCGGCAGTGAAGAAGAACAAGTAGGAAACGGCTGTATAGCGTCAGCCGGTATCGACTACATTGAACTTGGTAAAAAAGCAGGCGTTATGGCTGCAAGAGTGCTAAAGGGTGAGGATGTTAAGAATATCCCTTACGAAACTCTTACAGAAAGTAAAATTACTATCAACACTGACGTCGCAGAAAAAATCGGAGTAACAATACCGCAGTCAATCACAGACAGAGCTGAGGTCAAAAACGCTCCGTCTGAATCATGATTGAAGGACTGATAGTCGGAATACTTGAGCAGGGACTGATATATGGAATAATGGCTATGGGTGTGTATATCACCTATACCATTCTTGATTTCCCCGATTTGTCTGTAGACGGTACGTTCCCTCTCGGAATAGCTATATGCTTTGTGATGATTAATAACGGTCTTAATCCGTGGCTTGCATTGCTTGCGGCATTTGCCGCAGGGTGCATAGCCGGTATGTTTACGGGGATTTTCAACGTAAAACTCAGAATACGCAATCTTCTTTGCGGTATTCTTACTATGACGGCTCTTTATTCGATAAATTACGGAATAGTCGGAAAAGCGTCGGATTTTCTAAGTATGGATACAACGACTATTTTCTCACAGACAGCTTTCCTTTTCGGAAACGGTCACTTTGCATTGTACTCTAAACTTGTTGTTATTCTTGTGATTACGCTTATCGCAAAGTTTGCACTTGATTGGTATATGCGTACCAAGTCGGGATTTCTTTTAAGAAGTGTCGGAGATAATGAGGGGCTTGTAATCACGCTTGCACAAAATCCGGGAACGATTAAAATTATCGGTCTTGCGATTGCAAACGGACTTGTTTCGCTTGCCGGTGCGGTGTACTGCCAATACGGCAAAGCGTTTAACGTTGCTTCCGGTACGGGTACTGTTGTTATGGGTCTTGCCGCCGTTATTATCGGCTCGACTATATTTAAGAAAATTAAATTCCTCAGAATTACAACAGGCGTGCTTTTCGGTATGATTATTTATAAGGCTTGTATTTCAATCGCACTTGCCGCAGGCTTGCGTTCACAGGATACAAACCTTATGATTACGATTTTGTTTATCGCAACACTTTGCGTAGACGAATTTTTGCTTAAAAAGAAGAAAGTTGGGGTGAAGAAAAATGCTTGAACTTTCTCACATTTATAAAACTTTTAATCAAGGAACTATTGATGAAAAGGTGCTTTTTTCGGATTTTAACATAACAGTAAACGACGGTGATTTTGTCGGAGTTATCGGTTCAAACGGTTCGGGAAAAACGACTATGTTAAATGTCATTTCGGGCGATATGCCGATTGACAGCGGAAGTGTTTTGCTTGACGGTAAGGAGCTTAATAAGCTGAAAAACTTTAAACGTGCTCAGAGAATAGGCAGAGTTTTTCAAAATCCCGCAATGGGAACCTGTCCGTCAATGACGATATGGGAAAACATGTCTATCGCAGATAATAAGGGTAAGAATTTCGGACTTTCGTTTGGACTTAACCGTCAGAGAAAAGACTTTTACCGTTCACAGCTTGAACTTTTGGGTATGGGACTTGAAAACAGACTTTCAACTCTTGCAGGCTCACTTTCGGGCGGTCAAAGACAGGCACTTGCACTTATTATGGCGACTATGATCAGACCTGATTTGTTGCTTTTGGATGAACATACAGCCGCGCTTGACCCTAAATCTTCTGATACGGTTATGATGCTTACGGATAAGATTGTTCATGAAAAGAACATAACAACCATTATGGTAACGCATAATCTTCGTCACGCGGTTGAGCATGGCACAAGAACTGTTATGATGCATAACGGCGAGGCTATTATGGATGTTTCAGGTGCGGAAAAAGATAATAAGACAATAAATGACTATTTGACAGTGTTTAACGAAATAAGTATTGAATGCGGAAATTAGCATAAAAGCTGAATTTGGATATATTCAAATTCAGCTTTTTTAGTATAAAAAATCAGCAAATTTTTCATTCTCCTCTTGAATTTTTATTCATTAAAGTTTATAATGAAAAAAGAGGCTCAAGAGAGATATTGGAGCGATTTGGAGTAAGGGAGAAAAACTATGTTAAAAAAATTAACCGCATTTTTGACGGCAGCTGTAATGGTTACATCAGTTGCGTCAATACCGGTGTTGACGTCATATGCCGACACAAATTCAACTACTGAAAAACGAGTAATGGAAAAACTTGATCGAGGCACTGTTGCCGTTAAAACAAATGGCGGTGTGTATTTGTCGTGGCGACTTTTGGGTACGGAAAGTCTTACAAATCAAGCATTTGATATATACCGTGACAGTGAAAAAATATACACAACAGGCGAACACGATGCAACTTGTTATACCGATTCAAAAGGCACGGCGGATAACAAGTATACAGTTGTGCCGAAAGGTGAGGCAATAGACAAAACAGAGGCGGTTGATGTTTGGACAACAAACACAACATATAAAGGTCGTTCTGTGGCATATAAAGACATTGCGTTTAAAGTTCCTGACGGAGGAAAGACGCCGACAGATGAAGAATATACATATACCGCAAACGATATGAGTGTGGGCGACCTTGACGGTGACGGAGAATATGAATACATCGTAAAATGGGACCCGTCTAATTCAAAGGATAATTCCGTTAAGGGTTATACGGGCAATGTGTACTTGGACGCATATGAGCTTGACGGCACTCTTCTTTGGAGAATAGATTTGGGAGTTAATATCCGCGCGGGTGCGCACTATACTCAATATATGGTCTATGATTTTGACGGTGACGGTAAGTCGGAAGTCATATTAAAAACAGCACCGGGCTCAAAAGACGGTGAGGGTAATTACGTTTCAAAAGCAGGAAAAAATATAACCAAGGGTGACGATACAAAAGATTACAGAAATTCATCCGGTTTGCTTGTGGGCGAGGACGGCGGACCGGAGTATTTAACTGTATTTAACGGTGAAACAGGCGCGGCAATGCAGACTGTTGATTTTGACCCGCCGAGAAGTATTTTGACATCTTCCGAATGGGGCGACAGCTATGCAAACAGAAGTGAAAGATACCTTGCAGCGGTGGCATATCTTGACGGTGTACATCCAAGCGTTGTTATGACGAGGGGATATTATACATATGTGTATGCGGCGGCATATACTTGGGACGGCACAGACCTTAAAGAACAATGGCTTTCAACTAATACACCGACAAAAGAAAATGGCGGTAAAGGTTGTACCGTAAAATATGCAGACGGTACAAGTAAAAATAATCCAAACAAAACGCTTTATGCGCAAGGTGCACACAGTGTATCGGTAGCTGATGTGGATAATGACGGATATGACGAGATTATTTTCGGCAGTGCGGTTCTTGACCATGACGGAACTGTTTTGACGTATGACGGTCGAGGACACGGTGACGCAGAACACGTTTCGGACTTTGATAACGACGGAAAACAAGAAATATTTATGGCACACGAGGCAGGTAAGCACAATGATGACACAATTCCGTATGCGGTAGATATAAAGAGATATAATGGTGATATTATGCTACAAGCCGCACAGGGAGATATAGGCAGAGGTATTATGGATAATGTCGATGATGAATATGCACTGTCAAGCGGTAATCTTTCGCTGTTCTGGTCGGTAGCGGCTGACGGTATATATAATCAAGCCGGTGAAAAAGTAGGAGATATACCTAATACCAATGGAAGCAATATGGAGAATTTTGCAGTTTATTGGGACGGTGATTTGGGACGAGAATTGCTTGACGGAAATAAACTTGTAAAATACAGCGTAACAAGCGGTACGGAAAGAATTTATTATAACAGTAAAAATGCAACATTGCCGGGTTCAATAAATAACAGTTCAAAGTCAAATGCGTGTCTTACAGCCGACCTTTTCGGTGATTGGCGTGAAGAAATCGTGCTTAGATACGGTGACGGTGTGAGAATCTATTTCTCGACTATTCCGACTGATTACAGACTTACAACGCTTATGCACGACAGTCAATATCGTTGCGCAATAGCATGGCAGAATGTCGGATACAACCAGCCGCCGCATACAAGTTATTACATCGGTTCGGCGGCTTTGGCGAAAGATTCGGGTGGCAACACGTTAAACTACCTTGCACCGAATACGTCATTTACGGAGGTGACTTATCCTGACACATCGTCAATTACACCGCGTCCGACAATTAAGACAACGCCTGAACCTGTTTCGGTTTCTGTCACTCCAGACGCAGACACGTATCTTGTTGACGGTACAACAGCACACGGATCTGATGAAGAATTAAAAATTAATCAGGCGACAGATTATTACTCGTCAACATCTCCCGGATTAAAGGATATTAAAGGTTTGGGGTTGATACGTTTTGACCTTTCTAAATATGCCGGTAAAAAATTAACTTCGGCAACATTGAAATTGTACGATAAATTTACTAATACAGATAAGAGAAATTCGGTTTTGCACCTCGATTATTGTTCAAAAAATGATTGGGATGAGGCGACCGTTACTATAAATGATATAAAGACAAGAGGCGAGGATACGCCGTTGTCGTCATTGGGTTTGCAAGTGTCACCTGCATACAATGTCGATTATAAGGAAATATCGTTCGATGTGACGGATGTGATAAAAGAGAAGTGTACAGATAATTTGATTACGTTTACATTGTGGACAGGTACAGGACGTGAACAGGTTATCGCGTCAAAGGAATACAGCGGTACAGACGCACAAGGACCGACACTTGTGTTGGAATTTGAGGGAGAAGAGCCGACACCAACGCCAACGGTAGTGCCAACTGCAACACCGACATTAAAGCCGACAGCAACACCAACGGTAGTGCCAACAGCAACACCGACATTAAAGCCGACAGCGACGCCGACGGTAGTGCCAACGGCAACACCAACATTAAAGCCAACAGCAACACCAACGGTAGTGCCAACGGCAACACCAACATTAAAGCCAACAGCAACACCAACGGTAGTGTCAACGGCAACACCAACATTAAAGCCGACAGCAACACCGGCGGTTACTTCAACATTAAAGCCGACAACAATTCCGACAGCAATCCCAACGGTGATTCCAACAACGACACCAAATTTGGCAAACAACAAAATCACAGCTATGATAAATAGCAACAACAAACTTGATGTCACACTTGATTTTGAAAATGTGGATATGAATGATGTTAATGTGTATGTTGCCTTTAAGAATAATGGTAAGCTTGTTGGAATGAAAATGCCACAGGCAAGCGAGTTAAAGGGAATAGATTTGATTGATAAAGAGTATACGGATATAGAGGTTTATGCTTGGGATAATAAGCAGAAACCGTATGCGAATATAGTACGTATCGTTAATAATGTACAATAAACAAAAAACTGATGTGGAAACACATCAGTTTTTTTGTTATCTTAATAAAATTAGTTTTTCATAATATTTCATCTCTTATTAACCGATTATACCGCAAACGTCCTCTGCAATTTGCTCAGGAGTAAGACGGTTTGCTTTGACGATTTCTTCAGGGTTATATCTGTCAAGAAATTCTTTCTTTAAACCGTAATTCAATACCTTGACGTCAGAATTGCCGTAAAATCTTGCAATCTTTTCACCGAAACCGCCGTCTAAAACACCGTCCTCGACTGTTATAACAATGTCATGGTTTTCTTTAAGCTGTTCCAAAAGCTTATCGTCAGTACCTGTAATGTAAATCGGGTTTATAAGTGTAGGTTTTACACCTGTTTTGTTTTCGATAATTTCAGCCGTTTTTGCACCTACCGAATAGAATGAGCCAAGTGCAACGATTGCAATTTTACTGCCGTTTTGAGTAACTTCATATTCATTTAGCTTGCTGAAGTCCTTTGTAACCTTTTTGCCGTCTGATACAACACTGATAGGTACACGGATTGCAACAGGGTGGTCGTTTTGTTCAATACTCCAATCAAGCATTGCAAGGTATTCTTCCTTTGTTGTCGGTGCAAGGTAGACAAGATTAGGAATGTTAGACATCATCGGAATATCATATATACCAAGGTGAGTAACGTCATTCATACCGTAAACAGACGCCCAATATACAAGGATTGTTGCGGGACTGTTGTTGATACATAAATCCTGTGAAAGCTGGTCGTAGGTACGTTGAATAAATGTGCTGTAAACACCGTAAACAGGCTTGCCGCCGCTCTTTGCGATACCTGACGCAAGTGCAACGGCTGTTTCTTCAGCGATACCAACGTCAACAAACTGTGAGCCTGCCTCTTTTCTCTTGCCCTCTGTGAAACCGAAAACGGTAGGTGTGGCAGATGTAATTCCGACAACGGTCTTGTCCTCTTTCATTTTCTTTAAAAGAATATCGGCTGTCATTGACGAATAATCTTCTCCGCCGTCTTGCGACATATCGGATTTACCTGTTTCAAGGTTGAATGGACCGCAGTAGTGCCAATTTTCCTTGTTTTCTTCTGCTATTTTGTAGCCCTTACCTTTTTGGGTACAAATGTGAACAACTACAGGATAAGTGCTGTCTTTAACCTGCTCGAATGCGGTGATAAGCGAATCAATGTCATTTCCGTCTTTTACAAATACATAGTCAAGTCCCATTGATTTGAAAAGATTACATTCCGATTTACCGTCTGTATCGCGAAGCTGTTTTAGGTTTTTATACAAACCGCCGTGATTTTCTGCGATAGACATATTGTTATCGTTTACAACGATTATAAGATTGCTGTTAAGCTCACTTGCAAAGTCAAGTCCTTCAAGAGCCTCACCGCCTGAAAGTGAACCGTCACCGATTACGGCAATTATATTTTCACTGTCACCCTTTAAATCACGACCTTTTGCAAGACCACAGGCAAGTGAAACGGAAGTTGAAGTGTGACCGATTGTAAAGAAATCGTGGTCGCTTTCGTCGGGGTTGCTGTAACCCGATACGTCATCATACTTGTCCTCGTACAAAAACGCATCTTTTCTGCCTGTAAGCATTTTATGCGGATAGCTTTGGTGAGAAACATCATACACAATTTTGTCTGTCGGTGAGTTAAAGACATAGTGGAGTGCGATTGTCGCCTCTACCATACCAAGATTAGGACCGAAGTGTCCGCCGTGCTTGCTTAGCTTTTGCAAAAGTGCTTGACGCATTTCGTCTGCAAGAATGTGAAGCTGTTCACTGTTTAAATTTTTTACGTCTGTCGGTTGATTGATTTTTTCAATATACATTTAAAATTCCTCCATAAGTTTATTTAATGTTATTTACCTATTTTGTTTTGGATACAATGACTTTAGCAACGTCAATCCCAAGATAATTCGCCTGTTTTCACGGCTGTTTCGTAACGGTCGATTTTGTAGTTCAGTCGCTTTAATGTGACATTCATTTGTTCCATTTGGTAGAGTAGATTTTTTCTTTGCTCAACCAGAAGCTGAAGTCTTGCCGGAATGGTTTCGTCACCCTCTTGACAAAGCTTGACATATTCGATTATAGATTCGACAGGCAGACCGGCACTTCGCATACAAATAACGTGCTCAACCCAACCTAAGTCGCTTTCCTGATAATCACGAATACCGCTTGATGTTCGTGTAACAGGCGGTATCATTCCGATACGTTCATAATATCGCAAAGTGTCCTGCGAAATATCGTATTTTTCGCTTACTTCTTTTATAGTCATTAAAATCACCTCGCATATATTTTTTATTTACAAGTATATTATAATACTTGGAGTTTACTCTAAGTCAATAGTTTTTTGAAAATTTTTTGAAATAAATTAAGTGGAGGAGAGAATTTCATATAAAAAAACAGGCAAAACCGAAAGGTTTTGCCTGTCTTATTATCATATTCGATAATGAATTAGTTTTCTTCGTTAATCTTAGCTTGAGCAGCTGCAAGTCTTGCGATTGGCACACGGAATGGTGAGCATGAAACATAGTCAAGACCAATCTTGTGGCAGAACTCAACTGATGATGGGTCGCCGCCGTGTTCACCGCAGATACCAATGTGAAGTTTTGGATTAACCGGCTTACCAAGCTTAATAGCTGTTTCCATAAGCTTACCAACACCCTTTTGGTCAATCTTAGCGAACGGATCGTTTTCAAAGATTTTAGCGTCATAGTAAGCGTCAAGGAACTTACCTGCGTCGTCACGTGAGAAACCGAATGTAAGCTGAGTAAGGTCGTTTGTACCGAAACAGAAGAAGTCAGCTTCGTTAGCAATTTCGTCAGCTGTTAGAGCCGCACGAGGGATTTCGATCATTGTACCAACTTCGTACTTAAGTTCGATGCCTGATGCAGCGATTTCAGCGTCAGCTGTTTCTACAACGGCTTTCTTAACGTACTTCAATTCCTTGATGTCGCCGATAAGCGGAATCATAATTTCAGGAACGATTGTCCAATCAGCGTGAGCCTTTTGAACGTTGATAGCTGCACGAATAACAGCCTTTGTCTGCATTTTTGCAATTTCAGGATATGTTACTGCAAGACGGCAACCTCTGTGACCCATCATAGGGTTAGCCTCGTGCAGACCGTTGATAATATCCTTAATAGCCTCAACGCTCTTGCCTTGAGCCTTTGCAAGCAATTCAATATCTTCTTCTTCTGTAGGAACGAACTCGTGTAGAGGTGGGTCCAAGAATCTGATTGTTACAGGGTTACCTTCAAGAGCCTCGTAAAGTTGCTCGAAGTCACCTTGTTGCATAGGAAGAATTTTATCAAGAGCTGCTTCTCTTTCTTCAACTGTATCAGCACAAATCATTTCTCTGAATGCGTCAATTCTGTTGCCTTCAAAGAACATATGCTCTGTACGGCAAAGACCGATACCTTCTGCACCAAGCTCCTTAGCTTTCTTAGCGTCAGCAGGAGTATCTGCGTTTGTACGAACTTTTAATGTTCTGTACTTATCAGCCCATGACATAATTCTGCCGAATTCACCTGCGATTGATGCATCAACTGTTGGGATAATACCGTCATAGATATTACCTGTTGAACCGTCAAGTGAAATTGTATCACCTTCGTGATATTCTTTACCGTTAAGTGTAAACTTCTTGTTTTCTTCGTCCATTGCGATGTCGCCGCAACCTGATACACAGCATGTACCCATACCACGGGCAACAACGGCTGCGTGAGATGTCATACCGCCGCGAACTGTAAGGATACCTTGAGCGGCTTTCATACCTTCGATATCTTCAGGAGAAGTTTCAAGTCTTACAAGAACAACCTTTTCGCCTCTTGCAGCCCATTCTTTAGCATCGTCAGCTGAGAATACAATCTTACCTGCTGCGGCACCCGGAGATGCACCAAGAGCCTTACCCATTGGTGTAGCAGCCTTTAGAGCGGCAACGTCGAATTGTGGGTGAAGTAGTGTATCAAGGTTTCTTGGGTCGATCATTGCAACAGCTTCTTTTTCTGTTCTCATACCTTCGTCAACAAGGTCACAAGCAATCTTCAAAGCAGCTTGAGCAGTTCTCTTACCGTTTCTTGTTTGTAGCATATAAAGCTTTTTATTTTCAACAGTGAATTCCATATCCTGCATATCTCTGTAGTGATCTTCAAGAAGTTTGCAAACATCCTTGAACTGAGCAAATGCCTCAGGGAATTCTTCTTCCATCTTTGCGATTGGCATTGGTGTACGAACGCCGGCAACAACGTCTTCACCTTGAGCGTTTATAAGGAATTCACCCATAAGCTTCTTTTCACCTGTAGCAGGGTCACGAGTAAATGCAACACCTGTACCGCAGTCATCACCCATGTTACCGAATGCCATTGACTGTACGTTTACGGCTGTACCCCATGAATAAGGAATGTCGTTATCACGACGGTATACGTTAGCTCTTGGGTTATCCCATGAACGGAATACGGCTTTAACGGCACCCATAAGCTGTTCTTTAGGATCTGATGGGAAGTCTTCGCCAATCTTTTCCTTATATTCAGCCTTAAATTGTGATGCAAGTTCCTTTAGGTCGTCAGCTGTAAGCTCAACGTCAAAAGTAACTCCCTTTTCTTCTTTCATCTTGTCGATAAGTTCTTCAAAATACTTCTTACCGACTTCCATAACTACGTCTGAATACATCTGAATAAATCTTCTGTAACAGTCCCAAGCCCATCTTGCGTTACCTGACTTCTTAGCGATAACTTCAACAACGTCTTCGTTAAGACCAAGGTTCAAGATTGTATCCATCATACCCGGCATTGATGCTCTTGCACCACTACGAACAGAAACAAGAAGTGGGTTTTCCTTATCGCCGAACTTCTTACCTGTGATTTCTTCCATCTTGCCGATGTACTCGTTGATTTCAGCCATAATATCAGGATTGATTGTACGACCGTCTTCGTAATATTGAGTACAAGCCTCAGTTGTAATTGTGAAACCCTGCGGTACCGGAAGACCGATATTTGTCATTTCAGCAAGGTTAGCACCTTTACCGCCAAGCAACTCTCTCATAGTTGCATTACCTTCTGTAAAAAGGTAACAATACTTTTTTGCCATTGGATTCTCCTCCTAAAGTTATAAAAATAGTAGCGACGGCGTCTGCCGCCATATGTCTGTATATTAATTATACCATAAATAAAAGAAATGTCTATATTATTTATTCAATTTTTTTATAATTTGTGAAAAATATATCATTGTTTAGATATTTTTTTTATAAAACGACAAAAAAACACCGATATGTCGGTGTTTTTTAGATTATTTTTTTATGTCTTTCATTTCAAATACGTTAATTTTCGGTGATTTGTATGACTCAATGTAGTCAAGTGTTTCGTCCACGTCATCGAAAACTTTGTAAAGAAGTTTACAGCCCGCTCTCAAAAACTTTTCCTTGACCGCAACTTCAAGCATATCAATCATTGCGTTGTAATATCCGTTTACGTTAAGTATGGCGATAGCTTTGTTATGTCTTTCAAGCTGTTTTAGAGTAAACACTTCAAAAAATTCCTCAAAAGTGCCTATTCCGCCGGGAACAATAACAAAAGCGTCCGCTCTTTCTTCCATTATACGTTTTCTTTCACGCATTGTGTCCGTTCTGATAAGTTCCGTACAGTCTTGGAAAATACGGCCGTCAACACCCATATCTTCATCATCAAAGAAATTCGGTACAACACCGACAATTTCGCCTTTCTTTTCATAAACACCGCGTGCAACCGCACCCATAAGTCCGGATGCACCAGCACCGTAAACAAGTCCGTGACCTCTGTCAGCAATTTTACGTCCGAGTTCTTCGACTTGGCTGACATAAGATTTATCTATTGTGCTGCTTGACGCTCCGAATACACAAATTTTCATAATACATACCCCTTTCTGCCTGTTATTTTTGAGAAAAACTGTTGTAGAAAACAGTTTCGTTTAAATTTTTTCTGCTTGAATGAGCCGCCGAAGGCTCTGCGTCGTCTGACGGATAACCTGTCGGTAAAAATGCAACGGGAACATAATTTTCAGGCAAATTGAATTGCTCTTTTACGTCCTTCGGATTAAATGAGCCTACCCAAGTCGTTCCGAGCCCTATGCTTTTTGCCGCCAACATCATATGCGTTGCAACGATAGCCGCGTCGATTTCGCCCTCGTCGTGTCCGTCATTTCCGCGCGTCCAAGATGTTTCTTTGTCGTAACATACAAGGAAATTAAGCGGCGGATTAAATGCAAATTTCGTGCATTTGCTCACCTTTTCAAGTTCTTTTTCGTCGGTAAGTACAAGTATTCTCTGTGGCTGAAAATTTACGGCGGTAGGCGCTGCCTGCATTGCCGCAAGAATATAATCTATCTTTTCTTTCTCTACTTTTTTATCAGAAAATTTTCTGAGCGAAAATCTGTTTTTTGCCAATTCTAAAAAATCCATTTTTAATCACTCCTCATCGTATTCTTTCCTTATTATTGTTATTTTATCATAAATATTATTGTTTGTAAATAAATTAAATTTTAATAATAATTGAATTTTTTATAAGTGTGTGTTATAATATATGCAAATGAGAAAAAGGAGGTTTTCCGATGTATACCGTTGATTTACACAATCATACAAAATTCAGCTATGACGGCTCGAACACGCCCGAAGAAATAATTGAAAATGCAATCAGACACGGTGTTGACGTTATCGGTATAACCGACCATCAATTCTCAATCGGTGAAAATCTTCCTATATATTATGAATATATTCAGCATTGTAAAATAAAATATGCCGATAAAATAAAAGTTCTTTGCGGTCTTGAAATCGGTACACGTCCGACACCGCCGGAATCGCTTCCGCGCGCAACGGAAAATTTTGATTATGTACTTTTTGAATGCCTTGACGATACAAGGGCAATCGACTTTTATGAATTTTTGGAATGGCGAAAGCTGTTTAAATGCAAAGCAGGTCTTGCACATACCGATATTTTCAAACTCGGTGAAAGATACGGACTTGATATAATAAAAATTTTACGTGACAACGATATTTTTTGGGAACTGAATACTTCGGGAAATTACATATATTATTATGATTTTCTTACCAACGAAAAGAAACAGCAGATAATCAAAGAAAGCGGAATTCCCGTAAGCGTCGGTTCTGATACGCATTACATTGCGGAATATCGTAAAAAACAAATTCGCCGTGCGAATGAATTATTGCAAAAATTAAATATTCCTTTACCATAAAAATGACGATTTTTAATCGCCATTTTTTTATTGTTAAAAATAAAATCGAAAAAGTTTTAAAAATATTGCTTAAAATCGAATATTGTTATATAATATAAATAATTGTGATAAAATCGTTTTGTCTGTAATCTGAATAGGAGTGATATTTTTGAAAATAAAAAGTGTCTCAAAAAAATCCGTCATACTTATGGAGTTTGACTGGGTTTTGTTTATAGCGACAATCTGTTTGTCGGTGTTTGGAATAGTGATGATTTATTCGGCTACGCGAACATTGCAGTCGAATACGAATGTAATAGTGCAGTCGGGTGCAATGGTTATAGGTTGTGCGGCAATGCTTGTAACGTGTTTTTTCGATTACGAACAGCTTAAAAATCTCGTCAAACCGATTTATATATTCGCCATCGCGATACTGCTTTTGGTATTGGTGTTTGGTGTCAGCGGCGACTGGGGTGCGAGGAGCTGGATTAGATTCGGTGCAATCGGTATTCAGCCTTCGGAAATCGCAAAAATTTGCTTTATAGTAACTTTTTCGTGTCACTTATCAAAAGTGCATGACGATATAAATAAACCGCTTACGATTTTAGGATTGTTGCTTCATATCGGCGTGCTTGTAGGTTTGATTTTGTTACAGCCTGATATGGGCAGTGTGTTGGTATTTTTGTTTATGTTTATATGTCTTATGTTTGTTGCAAAACTTTCATATAAATATATATTGCCGATTGGTGTGGCAGGTGTCGCGTCATTGCCTTTTATATATAAGTATGTACTTTCGGAATATCAGCAGAAACGTATTCAGGTGTTTTTTAATCCAAACCTTGACCCAAGGGGCAGAGGCTATAACGTAATTCAATCTAAAATTGCGGTCGGTTCGGGTCAGCTTTGGGGTAAAGGATATTTGCAGGGAACGCAAAACCAAATGGGTTATTTGCCTACTAAATATACCGACTTTATATTCAGTGTAATAAGTGAGGAATTTGGTTTTATCGGTGCATTGCTTGTTACGGCGGTGCTGTTCTTCATAATTTATAAATGCTTTAAAACCGCTCAAAAAGCCGATAATGCTTTCGGAAGATATATTTGTGTCGGTGTCGGTGCAATGATGTTGTTCCACGCATTTGAAAATATCGGTATGTGTATCGGACTTATGCCTGTTACGGGTATTCCGTTGCCGTTTGTAAGCTACGGCGGTACATCACTTGTTGTGAATATGATTGCAATAGGACTGGTGCTTAGTGTGTCGTATCATAATAAACCGCGAAGTGTGTTTGACGTATATTGATAATTAAGACTGTCGACAAATTGTCGGCAGTCTTTTTTGTTTACTCACAAACTATCGTCGATTGAATATTATATAGTAAGGAGGCAAGAATTTCTCGCTTGCCTTTTTAAAATATTTGAGAGGAGTGAAATTTATGTATATATTGGTTGGATCGGTCACTACTGCGACAAGACTTAAAAAAGTTGCAGAAAAAATTATCGGTTTTCCGGCATATGTTGTGCATACGCCGTCCGCTTTAAATCAAGGTGGCTGTTCCTATTCCGTGCGTGTTGATGACCGTGCACTTAATGAAATCAGAAAGATAGCCGGCGATAATGAGATTCCGATTAGACGGATTTATATAGAAAGAACAGTAAACGGGGAGCGTGTTTATGATGTTGTATCTTGATAACGCGGCAACGACTTTGAAAAAGCCTTTGTCGGTGTATGCTACGCTTTTTAAGAGTACCTTGTTTTCGGGCGGAAACGCAGGACGGGGAGGACATAAGATGAGTATGGACGCAGTGCGTGATATTGTAGATACACAAGATTTGATTGCACAGCTTTTTAATATAAAAAAAGCCGAAAATATTGTTTTTACGCAAAATGCGACGTATGCTCTGAACACTGCCATTCTCGGCACAATGTCAAACGGAGGACATATTGTCGTTACGGAGATGGATCATAACAGCGTTTTAAGACCTGCTTGTTTGCCCGGTAATTACACCGTTGTAAAAGCGGATAAGAGCGGATATGTACACGCGGAAGATGTTGAAAAGGCTGTGAGGAAAGATACAAAGCTGATTGTCTGTACCCACGCGTCAAACGTGTGCGGAACAATTCAGCCGGTGTATGCGATAGGAAGAATAGCGAAAAAGCATAAAATACCGTTTTTGCTGGACGTTGCACAAACGGCAGGGAGCATAAATATTGATGCGGAAAAAATGAATGCGGATATGATAGCTTTTCCGGGACATAAAGGTCTTATGGGACCGCTTGGAACAGGCGGATTGTATGTGAAAAGTCCGGAAGAACTTGCACCGCTTGTGACGGGCGGAACGGGAAGTAATTCGGAGAGCGTTTCCCAGCCGGAATTTATGCCCGATAAGTTCCATAGTGGTACGATGAATACACCTGCAATTAAGGCTTTGGGGGCAGGGGTTAAGTATGTTATGAAATACGGCGTTGATGTAATCGGTAAGTATGAAAAAATGCTTTCCGAAAAATTTAAAGAAAATTTGATGAATATGGATAATGTTACGGTATACGGGAATGATAACAGTGTTGCGACTGTCGCGTTTAATGTGGCAAATCTCGGAAGTGAAGAAGTTTTTGAAATGCTTAAGGGCAAAGCGGCGGTAAGAGCGGGTTATCATTGTGCACCGCTCGCACACAGAGCGATAGGTACATCGGATAGGGGAGCGGTCAGAGCGTCGTTCGGAGTTTTTAATTCAAAAAATGATGTGGCGAAAATGACTGATTATGTGTATAAAATCAGTAAAAATGTGTCGGGATAGAGGAATCTGTCCCGGTACATAAAAATGACAAATTTTTTTGAAAAAAGTATTGACAAATGCTTTTTGGTCTGTTATAATTAATCAAGTCAGTTGGTGAGTAGAGAACTCACTGAAAGACAGATTGAATTATGCGGGTGTAGTTCAATGGTAGAATTCCAGCCTTCCAAGCTGGTCGCGTGGGTTCGATTCCCATCACCCGCTCCAATATATGTGTCTGTAGCTCAGTTGGATAGAGCAATTGCCTTCTAAGCAATGGGCCGGGGGTTCGAATCCCTCCAGACACGCCAATTTCTTTTTGGAATTCAAAAAGAGTTTAGTGTGCGTAGATAACTACCGCCATCATATGGTGGGTATAGTTCAGCTGGTTAGAGCGTCAGTTTGTGGCACTGAATGTCGTGGGTTCGAATCCCACTACCCACCCCATTTTAATTTTAATATACAGGGATATAGCCAAGTCGGTAAGGCACCAGATTTTGATTCTGGCATGCGTAGGTTCGAGTCCTGCTATCCCTGCCAGGGCCATTAGCTCAGTCGGCAGAGCACTTGACTTTTAATCAAGTTGTCCGGGGTTCGAATCTCCGATGGCTCACCAAAACTGCTTAAACACTACGTTTAAGCAGTTTTTTTGATGTTTTGATTTATTTTTCTGTGTACTTGATTTTTGATAAAAATATTAAGAATCAAGAGGTATAAAAAATATGAAAATTACAATGAAAACAAGCAAGACAATGAAAGAATTTTTTGATGATTTTATTATCGCAAAAAAGGCGCAAGGATTGGCAGACAAAACAATTAAAAGTTATCAATCACAATTTAGAGCAATAAATAATCATTTAGATGTTAATGTTCCAATAGAGGATATAACAAAGTCCGATTTAGAAAAAATGGTTACAAGTATGCGTAATTCAAATCTTGCCGCAAATTCCATTAGTACCTATGTACGCATTTTAAGAGTGTTCTTGTCTTGGTGTAATGAAGAGGGAATAACAAATTTGAATATGAAGCCGTACAAGTCAGAAGAAACCATAAAAGAAACATATTCAGACGGTGAACTTAAGAAGCTATTGAAAAAGCCAGATTTACGGAAATGTAACTTTGCCGAATATCGGTCTTGGGTTATTGTAAATCTGCTCTTAAACAATGGCTGCCGCGCTGCAACAATACGCAATATACAAAATCAAGACGTTGACTTGGATAATCAAGTAATATATCTGCGCCATACGAAAAACAAAAAAGCGCAAGTAATACCACTGTGCAGCGAATTATGTTCAATCATAAGAGAATATATGCGCGTGCGCGGCGGCGGAAATGACGAATACTTATTTCCTAACGAAAGCGGCGAACAACTGAAAGAATACGCACTCCGAAGCAGCATAGCAAGGTACAACAATAGGCGTGGCGTCCAAAAGACAAGCATACATTCATTTCGTCATACTTTCGCGCGGAAATATCTTGTTGACTGTGGCGGTAATGCGTTCACGCTGCAACGGTTATTAGGTCATTCCACGCTTGATATGACTAAACATTACTGCGCTATATTTGACGCGGATATTGTTAAAAATTATGATAATTTTTCACCATTGGCGCAATTAAAATCCAATAGTAACAAGATTAAAATGGATAGAAACAGAACAAAGTAAATCAAATCGGAACAAAACAGATTATAACGGAATAAAACGGAACAAATTAAAACAAGGTAGCTGAAATAATAACTTTCAACTACCTTTTCTTGTTTAGTATTTACTTTGTATCTTTTCTATGTGCTTTTTGAAATCGTCAATTACATTTTGAGGACTTTCTATAACTGCGCGATTACCAAATCCGCAAATCCAGCCGAAAAATTGCGGACTTACCTCTACATCTGCTATAACTTTGAAGTGGTTATCATCATCTTTCATATAAAAAACATCTGTTCCGAAGCGGTCAACAACTGTATCAAGCAGGGAATTTACAAACCGCATTGTAACCTTTTCTTTTGTGCCGCCGTACATACCAAAAGTGCGTTGCGTGTATGTGGTTAAATCAATATCCTTGAACACATCTTCGCCTTCTCTTGGTTCGTCAAGAAGTTTCAAGTCTTTCATACGGTCAATGCGATATGTACGGAATTTTTGTTCTTTGTCGGCAAATGCCAGAAGATAATAGTTACCGTCATTTATGATTAGTTTATATGGACTTACAATGTATGTATTGCCTTTTCTGCGCTCCACTTGCTGCATATTACCGATAGAATGTTTAAGGTATTTAAAACTGATTTTCTGCGGTGTGTGCGGCTTGCTGTCTTTTTTCAGTGCCATAGCTGCGTTTATGTTACTTATAAGCTGCATTGTTCCTTTTTGCTTGGATTTTACTCTGTCCTCCAGAAGTACATCAGCTTTTAAATCTTCCGCTTGGTAAACACTGCAAAATTCGCCTAATGTATCTATTATAGTTTCAGCTTGATTTTTTGAAATAAATTTAGCAGCATAAACGCATTGTGCCAGAAGCCGCAAATCGTCAAATTCAAATTTCCTTGACATCAGTTTGTATTTGTTTTTGTGTCCGTTTACTATATCCATACCGAATACATCACGCAAAATGTTTATATCGCGGTAAATGCTGCGTCGCTCTGCGGAAATATCACATTCTGTTACAAGGTAGTCTACTATATCTACTGTTCGTACATAATTGTTTTCGTCTGAATTTTCAAGCAGATATTTTGCAACATATAGGATTTTTAGCTTTTGATTTTCTGATTTTGGCATTGTGTGTACTCCGTTCCGTATAATGATAATTTAATAATATCATTTCTGTTGGATATTTACAATAGCTTATATAAAAATACTTGCGCGTGGCGGAAAGCTATTCGCGTAAATAAGTATTGATTTATGGATAAAATATGATATAATAATAAGTACCACAATCTTTATTTTCATAATAGTGTAAATTATTATGACACAACATTTAATATTGTTTTATGAATATTCGACAAGAATATTCCTTTTTGGCGTTAATATAAAAGTTTTGTGTTTTTTTGCAAAAAATGCAGGCTTGGAAAATAACTTTTATATTGACGACTATAATTTGTTGTGTTTGTAATGAAAGTAAAGATGTGTGGTAACATTGAAATCTAAGCCGCGTTTTTGTGCGTGGTATAGGTTTTATACCACGCATTTTTTATTGCGTGAGAATTGGTGGAAAGGAAAAGCGGAACGCAAGCCGTAATTTGCGGAAAATATATACATATTGCGGAGAAAGGATTAGGTTTTATGAAAAAAATAATAACTTTGTTATTAACATTTATTATGTGTATTTCGCTTTGTGCTTGTGGTAACAGCAAAGGCGATGTGTCTGGTAGTATTACTACAAAGCAAGCAACAATCGCGATTAAAGATTATTCCCTTGATAGTGTGTATGATACATATAAAAAAATAAATTAAACTGTATAACAGTTTTTTGTGATTATACAAACAATGGAGAGTCGGAAAGTAGTATGCTTTTGTCAGGAAGTGTTAAAGCTTTTCAAAACGGAGTGGAGTTAAAAGAACCTAACGGTAAAATTACAACATATTTTCCTCAAGGTGTTAAAGAAAAAAACACTCGCGTAATGATTGGATATTCGTATACAACGTATTATAATTTTGTTTTAGAAGATAAAACAGCTCCTGTTGTTGTAAAAATTTCTTTAGGAAACAAGTCATCAGAAATAACTTATGATTTGGGGCAAGAAGCAACGGTTAATAAGAATCAATCAGATGAACCTGGTGTAGTTGAATTAGAAAATGCAAGCATTAAAGTGAATAAGTGTAAATTTGGATATTATGGTGTTGATAAACAATATGGACAATATACTTGTGCTATGATTATATGCGATTATACAAATAAGAGCGACAAGGAACAAAGTTTAGCAAGTGTCATACAAATGCAGGCATATCAAAATGGCAAAGAGTTAAACAGACCGGAGTATTATGGTTCGTTTAATCAAATAAAACATTTTAAAGATGATGCAATTCCAGCAGGTGAATCAACCACATCTGGATTTTGTTTTGTGCCGGAAAACCGTAATGACCCTGTTACCGTAAAAATTACAGATTTTCATGGTGCTGAACTTACAGAAATAGAGCTTGTTAATGAATAATAATTTGATAAAATAGTTATCGGGCAGCATTTTTACTGCCTTTTGTGTTTCCTCAAACATTTACTTGCGGCGGCGAACCTAACACAAAAGAATTTTATGGGTGCGGCTATAATTCGGGAAAACGAAACAAAACGCTCCTTTTATTCGGTTTTGGCGGTCTGTTTCAGCACTAAATCAATATAAAATTTCCGCAAACTTTTTGGACAAAGTTTTACAAAGTATCATTTACAATTTTTATATATTCCTGAGAGATACAACAATATTGTATTTCTTAAAATTCAAATGAAAGGAGCATTGTACTATGCTTAAAACTAAAACAATAAGTTTTCGCGTTGATGAAAACACTTACAACAAATATTCAGTATTAGCCTCCAGAAGCAAGCGCAAATTAGGTGATTATATCCGCTTACTTCTGGAGGAAACTATTTAGAAAAGAGGTATTTCAAATGTTTTTTGAAAATGAATTTTGCGCGACAAGTCAAAAGGCAAATACGGCGAATAGATAGTATTTGATTATTATAATAGTATCGGCTGCAATATTATCGATGTTAGTGAAGATAAGGAATATTAGCAAAAAGATATTGATTTTTTGATTGATGGTATAGGTTATGAGGTCAAAACGCAAAACTGTATTTTAGAAAATAAAATCTGTATTGAATTAAAATCTAATGTTGAAAAAAATTATAATGGTTGGTTTTATACTACTGCCGCATAGTATCTTGTTTTTGTGGATAAGGTCAACAGCATTTTATATAAAATCCCTGTTGAAGAATTGCGCGAATATTATTATAAAAATATATAGAATATCAAAGCGCGGCAGCAGCACAACACCTATAAAACAAGCATTATTGCTTTTATTCCAATAGAGGAATTAACAGAAATTACAGAAAGGATTGAAACTCTATGATGGAAAGAGAATACTATTAGAAAATGGCTGATTTTCATACAAGAGAAATTAAGCGGTCTTTAATTCCACATGATGAATTTAGCCAAAAAGAATTTTACGATTTTTACAAGGAAAAAGAAAACTTGATAAGAGAATACAGCCTCCAGAAGCAACAAGAAAAGCAGCTTGAAAAAGAGATTGAAGAAAAAGCCTATGATTGCGCTGAAAAGGTTCTTAATGACTTGTTAAAAGGCTTTAATGGCAATATTGACATCAAGTTATAAGATACGCCCTAAAACGGTTTAAATGCTGTTTTAGGGCGATTTTCTTTTTATAGAGAATTATCCGCGTATCGGCTGCCGCAATTAAAAGTAAAAATCACCTACTTTTATAGGGTGTGGTGTATAGTTTTCCTCTTGCTCTGATATGTTTTCTTCTTCTGGATATAATTCTTCTACTGGCTTTTCTTCACTATTTATGGAATTATTTATAGTATTTGTACTATTATTTATTTCTATATCCTGCGACAATACAGAATTTTCGACAGGCGGAATAGTCAATCCGTCCGCCGTAAAATCAATTCCGTCCGAAAAATCTTTTGTGGTGTTGTCGTGGCTCGGCTGAGGCTTTTCAAAAAATTCATAGGTATTTCCTTTGATGTGTTTTATATAGCCTTTGTTCTCTAAGATGTGAAATTGGTCGTGATATGTTGACCGCGCCATATTTATATCTTTTAGTATTGCTGCAGGCGATAACGCTAATTCAAAATTATTAGCATTAGAAGCAAGATACATATATAATTTTAATGCGTGTGCGCCTAAATCGCGACTTGCTGCTTTCCAATTCTCGTTTTTGATACCGAGAAAATCAGATGTTGCCTTTTCTCTGTGTATTGTTACTATCCTCTAATTCGGATATGTGATTGATTTACTTAAATTATTCATAATTTAATCTCCATTTCTATTTAATATTTAAAAGTCTTTTTATCAACTTTCTATAATTATAATATAATAATTTTTTTAATTTTTCAAAATCGTGCGCCGCGCGGATAGCTTAAAGATTACCGATACGCGGCTGACGCAAACAACAAGACCGCCATATCAAATGACGGTCTGTATTATGTGCTTCTGGATTTATAACGTGGCTTCGTGTTCTTTTATCAGCTTGTCAAGTGTCGGACGCGTTATATTTAATTCTTTCGCAAGCTGTACCTTGTTTAATTCGCGGTGTTTGTATCTGTTATAGTATCCTTCAAAGTTATCAATCTGAATAGCCTTTTTGCCTTTATACTTGCCTTGCTGCTTCGCTATGGCTATGCCCTCGCGCTGGCGTTCTAAAAGGTTCTGCCGTTCAAATTCATTTATTGCGCCTATCATTGTTAGCATTAACTTTCCTGTTGGTGTGCTTGTGTCGATATTCTCTTTATTACTTACAAGGTATATGCCTTTATTTTGCAAGGCTTCAACAATAGCAAGTAAATCCTTTGTGCTTCTGGCTATACGGCTGAAATCGTGAATATAAATTGTATCACCTGTTCGCGCAAACTCTAACATATTTTGTAATTCTGGTCTGTTGGTATCTTTTGCGCTTACCTTTTCAGTAAACCATTTATCAATATTATATTTCTTTAATGCTTCAAGCTGCCGCGCTTCGTTCTGTTCCACTGTTGATACTCGTACATAAGCGATATTCATAATATAAACAACTCCTTTGATTTTCTTTAATTATATTATATCATGATGTAAATATAAAGTCAAGAGGTTATTTACATATTGTAAAAATAATTGAAAAACAATTTATATTTTACATAAAATCTGCCCTTTTGGAATGTAAAAATAGGGTATGCTCTAATTTACAAACAAAAAGAGCATATTCCAATAGCGGAATAAACTCTAATTGTGGTTATTCATTTTTAATTACCTCTTTTATGCTGCTTCTTTCGTTTCTTTCTTCTTGTAATCTTCTTCTTTTGGTTCTGGAATAAGAGATACAACAATATCGTTTTTCTCAAAGGTAGGCGTTTCTTTGTAGTTAGGGAATTGTGCCTTAAACCAATCGCAAACATATTTATACGGACTTGCCAGAGGTGCGGATTTTGTCTTTACCGTTTCAAACATTATTAGCAATTCCTGCGAATTGGCAAAGGTGCTTATATACTTTTCCATATTTTTATATGTAAAACGTTTGTTATATCGCGGTGTGGTCTGTTTTCTGCCAGACTCAATGACTGTTGTAAAATGCGGAAAATCTCGCTTAAGTCCCTTATAAATCCTGTATTCCTTGCTGCCGTATTCGTTTATAGCTGCTGCAAATTTTTTATTTAATATTATTACTTTATTTACCAAATCAATCTTATATCCGTTTTTCATAATCTTTTACCTGTCCTTTCTTTACGCCTTTACTGCTGCTTTAATATTTTCTGATTTTTTTGCTATTGGTTTTACTGATAATTTTCTTCTGAACACTGCTTTATATTCTGGTGTTTCCTCAAAGGTATTGTTAAACCATTCAACAACCATATGATATGAATTACCATTTATAGCCGCCATATCTTTGATTCTTTTCATTGTTTCAATATGACTCTCAATGCTTTTATTGTCATTTTTATAGATATAGTTTATAAAACTAATCATTTTATCATATGACGGTCTGATTTCCTTTTCCGCTTTTGATTTAACTTTTGTGCCTTTTGTTACAACCATTTTTGCTTTTGGATTTTGTGCTATAAAATTCTGCCATTCTGTATATTCGTTTGTTCCGAATATATTAGCTTGGTCGCGAAAGGCTTTTGATACCTTTCCAGCTATAATTACTCCCTGTACATCTCTTTTGATTTTGATATTTGTTGTCATAATAAACAACTCCTTTCTTTGTAATAAATTTAGTTTATTTTGAAGAGCTTCTCTATCGCTCTTTCTGTAATTATTATAGCAAAATAAAAAAACTAAAACATACTATAAGTATGACATCTGGAAAAATATTTAAAAGTTTTTTGAAAAAAGTTATAACGATTAAATCTAATTTGATTTAATTTGTTCCGATGTGTTCTGGCTTGAAATAAATAGGAATAATTTGTTAAAAAGTATTGACTTTTAATGTAATTGGAGGTATCATGTGAATATCAAAATCAAGTGTACTATTAAAAAAGAATTAAAATATAAATTGTAGAAACTGAGTGTTTTTGCGAAGTGGCAGAGCCTTCTGATTTCCCGTAGGGAAATCACTCACTTTTAATCAAGTTGTCCGGGGTTCGAATCTCCGATGGCTCACCAAGTGAAAACCGCTTAAACATTACGTTTAAGCGGTTTTTTGTTCGTTAAATTGGATAGCAACTGTTGTGTAATTTAATTATATAAAGAAATAATATTAAACATTATATTTATTTTGTATATAGTGATAAGAAAATCAAAATTAAGGAGGTATTAGACAGAAATGAATGATGATTTGTATTTTTGTCCGTTGGTGGAAATGAATATACATAATTATGAATGTATAGAAAATTGTGATTGTATCGATGGGTATATAAAAATTTCAGCCTTGCCTGATGAATATAAAAGAAAAGCGGAGTTTAAAGAAATTTGTAAAAAATGCAAATATCACATTGATTAAAATAGTTATAGCTTGTGAATAAACCTATTTCCGAATTATCTGTGTGGTTTAAAAGCAAGCCGTTTTACCGTCTAATATAAAAATAAGGTGTTTATTATGTATATGGTGCAAAATCCTAATCCGGAGGCAGTTATTCAAGTCGAAAAAATAACAGGTTCGGTTTTATCAAACCTTGAATGTTTTTCGGAAAAAAGTGTTGGAAAACAAAAAATATAAATAAAAAAGTGTTGAAAACCTTAGGTTTTCAACACTTTTTTATTTGACAGGGGTACAAGGACTCGAACCTTGGGCACGCGGTTTTGGAGACCGCTGATAAAATCCTCTGTAACCCGCATGAATACTACGTTTTCAGACAAGGTAATTGATGCGTATTACAGTTTGTATTACAATTTTTGAAAACGCTATTTAATGCATTTGTTTATTCAAAAAATATCGCATTTTTAATCTTTTAGAATACTATCAACGAGATAAGTATATGTCCTTATTCACTTTCGTCTTGGGTGAAATTATACATTTCTAATTGCTTGTGCAAGTATTCTCTGTACGTATAGTTTTTTATTGTATCCCAATTTTGTAAATCAGGGTAAAATAAAATATTTCCGATGCAACCTTCCTCTGTGATGGTATCTTCCATTGAAGATGTAAAGTTATTTTCTTTGTAATATGTAATTGTAACTTTGTGATCATTTACATCTGTTATATAAGCATTTTCATAACTTGTATTTCCGAAAGTATTTAATAAAACACTTAATGCCATATCTTTTAATTTTTTTGTTTTATGCAAAATTTCCAAATTGAGCCAATTGTTGTTATCTGCAAATTTATTTATTTTAAAATATTGCTCTATATGATTAATAACACTGGAGGGTGTATTGACTATTAAATTATAAAATAATTCTGGATTTTTATATTTTAATGTTAAATAGAAAAGATACATTGTATGTGCAATACTCGTATGATATATACTTAAAAAATTATCTAACATTATTTTATAGCTTTGAATAATTGTATCAAGGTCTCGTAGACTCAGTTCAAATGCATCATATAACTCGATAAAAAACATAGATATGTCTTCACTAAAATCACAATACTTTTTACGATTTTTGTATGATGTAGTTTGCATTTTAGGTATTGAGTCTATGTTTGCAATTGTATTCTGAATATATGGTGTGATATCTGATGTCGGAAGCTTGGCTATATAATCAAAGAATCTACATAAATAGCCAGATGAATCAATTCCTTGACCGTATACACATTCTACACTATGACTTAATTGATGTATATCTATTGCAAAAATAAATGTTAAGTTTTCAATATCGAAAATGTGCTTTACAATCTCTAATGTTTGTATTGCAAATGTAGGCTTACACCTATCAAGTTCATCTATGATAACAACTAATCTTTTATCATTATCACTAAGCCATGAGGATGTGCTTTTTAGTAACTTTTTGAAATTTTCAAATGATTCTCTCTGCTTATTTAATTCTTCGATTTCAGGCAAAGTTCTGGTTAAAAAATTTTTTACATCCTTCATAGCGTTAAAAAATTCTTCAGCTGTATTGTCTAATCCAGTGGTCTTACTTATGACATCTTTTCCAAAAGCTTTTATAATGGATTTCACTGCAGCTCCTAATGCTTCGATATTTTTTTTATCGGTGGTGCTATCAAATATATTGTTATTTAAAATATCATAAAATAATGGATTGAATGCATTATCACAATAATCGTTTTCCCAAGCGTTGTATTTTACTACCTTTATATTATCTTCGTTTTCTTCGATATCTTTTTTTAACAATTCGATAAAAAAGCTTTTTCCTGTGCCCCAACCTGAATCTAACGCAATTACATATGAATCGGAATCGCTGTTTCTCTTATAATTATCTGAATTTTTTATTAAGTTCTTCATGAAATTAATAAAATCTTGTCTGTTTAGTTTATCCTCAAATTCATCTTGATTCATTCAATTTCTCACTCCTTTATAACATTATACCACAAAATAACAGATAAAACAACATTCTACATATGAAATTATATGTTTAGAATAGTAGCAAAGCTAATTAGCTGATATGCACAATAAGATAAAGACATTGACTGATAGTGTATTTAATTTATTTGATATGATTACAGATAACATCAAATTCGAAAAAATGTAACACGATATTTACCTGTGTATTGCAGTTATATTGTAAAAGAATTATTTAAAAACCATTGATATTTTGTAGAAAATAGTATATAATATTTTCTACGAGGTGGTTGTATGAGCAGACCAAATTATTTAAATAAAATTAAAAAAAATATTTTAGATGCAGAATACGGTACAGTTTTTGTTGCTGTAGATTTTGTAAGTATAGCAGATAAGAAAACTGTTAATATGTCATTACTTCGCTTGGAAGAAGAAGGAATTATCCTTAGGATTATTCGTGGTGTATATTACAAAGCCGAGTACAATAATTTTTTGAAAGAGTATGTTGTTCCCAATCCGGATAAGGTTGCACATGCTATTGCTCGTAACTTTGGGTGGACTATTGTACCTTGTGGAGATACTGCATTAAATATTTTAGGATTATCGACACAAGTCCCTGTAGTTTGGTCTTATGTGAGTGATGGAGCTTATAAAGAGTACACATATGACAATACTACTATAAAATTCAAAAGAACAACAAATAAAGAAATCTCAAAACTATCATATAAGACTGCTTTGATTGTTCAAGCGCTTAAAGCTTTTGGAAAGAATAACATTGATAGAAATGTTATAGAAAGACTTAAAAATAATTTGACAAATGAAGAAAAAATTAATGCTCTGATTGAAGCAAAAACAGCAACTTCGTGGATATATGAGTATATAAAACAGGTTTGTAAAGGTGATGAAAAATGATTAATATAGCAAACATCAGTGAAAATGATAGAAAAGCATTGTTTCAAAATACCGCCGCTAAAATGGGGTTGACGGATGCTATTGTTGAAAAAGATTTTTGGGTGTGTTTTATGCTTGACTATCTTTTTCACAAAAGTAAATGGAAAAATAGTATTGCATTTAAAGGTGGTACAAGTCTTTCGAAAGCCTATGGGCTTATAGAAAGATTTTCAGAGGATATAGACTTAATTCTCGATTGGCGTGTGCTTGGTTTTGAAAAGAATGAACCTTGGATAGATAGAAGCAATACAAAGCAAGATAAATTCAATAAAGAAGCAAACCGCAGAACAGAAGAATTTTTGCGAGATATATTTATGCCTGAAATTATTAAGGATTTGGAAAATATCCTTCCATCACCTGTTGAGTGCTACATAGAAGAAACCGATCCGCAAACAGTTGTGTTTGCGTATAGTAGAAGTTTTGAAGATCAGTCAATACTACCGATTATAAGGCTTGAGATAGGTGCACTTGCTGCTTGGACACCCGCAGCGGTTAAGTCAATTACTCCATATGCTGCTATACAATATCCAAAACTTTTTAAACAATCTACTACAAATATTCTAACAGTCCTTCCAGAAAGAACATTTTGGGAAAAGGTGACCATACTACATCGTGAAGCCAACAGACCTGAAGATAAAATATTTCCAACACGATATTCAAGACACTATTACGATTTATATTGTATGGCAAATGCACCTGTTAAGGATGTAGCATTTTTAAATACAGAACTTCTTGAAAAGGTTGTTGCATTTAAAGAAAAATTTTATCGTTGCCCATGGGCAAAATATGAAGATGCTAAAATAGGTACAATGAAATTGTTGCCACCAAAACAAAATCTGCAAGTTTTAAAAAATGATTATGAACATATGCAGAATATGATTTTTGGTGAAAAAATATCCTTTGATATAATTTTAGAGGGGATAGAAAAGTTGGAAAGGGAAATAAATTCTCTCATATAATCTGTTTTTATAAAGAGTAATATACAACAAAAAGAAGAGGTGCGATATGCCATCAGTCATTGAAAATACAACAATAAAAGAAAAATGTCAAATATTCACGCCTAATGATATTGTAGTTAGAATGCTTGATTTAGCAGATTATACAGAAGATATAATTGGTAAAAAAATACTTGAAAATTCATGTGGAGATGGAGAAATATTAACTTTAATAGTCAATAGATATATTCAAGCGTGTATTAATAAAAACTTTACTATAAATAAAATTAGAAAGTGTCTGGAACGAGATATATATGCTTTTGAAATTGATTGTGACCTTGGGAAAAAATGTATTGCTAGACTAAATGAAATATGTGGTTCGTATGGAATATTGAATGTTGAGTGGAATTTAAAATGTATGGATTTTTTGTCAGCGCAAATTGATTATAACTTTGATTATATAATTGGAAATCCACCATATATTGCATATCCGGATTTGCCTAAAGAAACACGAACATTTTTGAAGGAGAATTTTAAAACGTGTAAAAAAGGTAAGTTTGATTATAGCTATGCATTTATTGAAAAATCATATAATTTATTAAAAAGCAACGGAAAGTTAGTTTATATTATTCCAAGCAATATATTTAAAAATGTATTTGCAAGAAATCTTAGAGAGTTATTGAAAAAAGATATTATATCTATTATTGATTTCCCTCAAGATAAAATATTTAAAAATGCATTAGTTTCTCCTGCTATAATTCAAGTTATGAAGGATTCAGATACTATTGATTTTTCTTACACAAAAAATATTGAAAATGAAGAACACGAAAAACAACTTACAAAAGGTATAATGAGAGAAAAATGGTGTTTTGATGAAACGGTTACCCATGATGGAATCAAATTAGGTGATCGCTTTAAAGTATCAAGTAGTATTGCTACTTTATATAATGATGCATTTGTTTTAAAAAATGGTAAAATAAGTGATGGTTTTTATTGTATGGATAATTTTAAGATAGAAGTTGAACTAATAAAAAAAGCCGCCAGCCCGAAAGGAAAAAAGTATGGTAACCGTGAAGAATATATTATATTTCCATATTATTTTGATAGGAATGATACATTGCAGCACTATACTGAGTCAGAAATGTATTCAAAATTTCCAAATGCGATGTGTTATTTAAACAGCCATAAGGAAGTATTATTAAAACGTACTTCTGATGTTTCTGCCAAATGGTTTGAATATGGGCGTTCTCAGGCGATTCAAAATATGCATCATAAGAAAATATTGATTTCTTCTATAATTTCTGATTGCACAAAGGCATACTTACTTGAAGAAGATGAAATACCATATTCAGGACTATATATCATACCAAATGGGGAATATTCGCTAGAAGATTTATTAACAGAAATTAATTCTGAAAAGTTTAAGAAATATATTGATAATGTAGGCGTTTGTGTAAGTGGAACATCAAAGCGGATTACTCCGGGTGATATTGAGAATTTTTATTATTAAAAGGAGGGACTTATATGGAAAAGATGAAATATAAAATATCATCGCGTACTACAATATTACTTGGTCGTGAGGGAGTTTCAAGAGCAGATGGAGCAATAATAGAGCTCATTAAAAATACATATGATGCTGACGCTGATTTTTGTTACATAGCTTTTGATTTAGAGAACGATGTATTGTATATACTGGATAATGGTGTTGGTATGACTCGTGATATAATTGAAAAAGCGTGGATGTTAATTGGTACGGATAATAAAAAGTATAGTTTTGTCAGTGAGGGGCAACGTGTAAAATCCGGTGAGAAAGGTATTGGTAGATTTGCTCTTGATAGACTTGGTAGGAAATGCGTAATGTATACCAAAAATAAAGCGGAATCATTGATATACTGGTATAATGATTGGGATAAATTCGAAGAAACAGGGAAAACTCTTGATGAAATAGAAGCGGATTTTGAATATTTGGAAAAAGATTATGCATCGGTTATTCCAGATTATATTAAAAAAAATATAGCTAAATTGTCTTTGGATAAGACAAGAGAGGCTGAGGAAAGAGGCAATCCTGTACCCAAATTTAATTTAGAAACAGGCACGATGTTTAAAATTAGTGGGTTAAGGGATAACTGGGGAGCTAATAATATTAATAAAATTTATAAGGTGTTAGGATTTTTGGTTCCTCCCGGCGAACAAACCCAATACTATATTTTTGCACAGAAAGATCCTAACCAAGAAGTAGAAGAAATAGAATGTGAAGCTATTGATGATTATGATTATAAAGTTAAAGCAGAATTTGATGGTGAGAAAATAGTAGCAACAATTGATAGGAATGAGTTTGATTTAAATGTTATGCCAAAAGAAATTTTTTCTATAGAACCGTTTAAGAAAGAACCATATACACTAAAAGATTTTAATAATCGAGTATTTAAGGTAGAAAAAACATTGGCTGAACTTACAGGAAATACCGATAAGGAATTTTTAAAAAAAGCTAAAGAAGTAGGACCGTTTTCATTTCAATACCTATTTATGCGTTTGGCTGGTGGTGAGGGTAATTATTATTACAAACCTGTTAACTCGAATAGAAAAATATGGATGGAGGAACACGGTGGTATAAAGATATATCGTGATAATTTTGTTGTGCGCCCATATGGAGATTCTAAATCCAAATCATACGACTGGTTAGGGCTAGATGCAAGAAAAGGCGTAAACCCTGTTGCTATTTCTGATAAGTCTCTACAATGGCATGCAAATAACTCACAAATTCAGGGAACAGTTTTGATATCTAGAATAAAAAATGAAGCCATATTAGATAAATCAAGTCGTGAAGGAATAATTGAAAATGATCATTTTGAGGTGTTGAGTAATATTTTAATCTCAATAATATCATTATTTGAAAAGGACAGAGCATATATTGTTTCAAATATAAAAAAGTATAAAGATATAAAGAATAAAAATAATGCAACAAAAGAACAAGCATCAAAAATTGCAGATGAAGTATTAAAAAAGAAAAAACAAAAGAGAAATAATGAAAATAATCAAGAAAAACAAGCTGAACGATTAGCGAAGGCAGTAAAAATATATGAGGAAGAGAGAGAAGAATTAATTTCTGAAATAAAACTTCTTAGAGCACTTGCGACAAATGGTCTTATGACTACCTCTATGGTTCATGATTTGAAAACCATTAATTCTTTACTTGTAAGACGTGTTGACGGTTTTATATTTGCAATTCAACAAAATGATAATGAATTGCTCATGAGACATTTAGAGGACCTAAAAAATAATGATGAGTTTTTAAAATCTTGGATAACAGTTGTTACAACCCAATCAAATAGAGATAGAAGAAAAAGAAGAAAGACAGATATATCAAAGACTATAGAATCTTCAATCAAACTTTTACATCCTATACTTGAACGAAAAAAAATACATTGTGAATTTGTTGCCGATGGAATAGAGGTGAATAAAAGAATTTTTGAAACTGACTTTGATAGTATTATATATAATCTAATTATAAACTCTATTGAGTCTTTTGAACATACAAGATGTATTCAAAGAAAGATATCCATATCAATTGAGTGTGGGGATAAGATTATAATACACTATCTTGATAACGGTAATGGACTATCAGAAGCTTTTGCATCAGACCCATATGAAATATTTAAGTATGGTACAACGAGCAAGTATGATGCAATCGGAAATCAAATAGGTACAGGGTTGGGAATGTTTATTGTAGCATCAAGTATAAACGAGTATAATGGAACTTATACTATTACTAAAATTAAAGACGGATTTGGATTGGATATTACAATCCCATTCTAAAATTAAAATAGGGGTGAATAATATGGTATATAATATTGGCATTGTAGATGACGACGCAACTAAAATAACTCAGTTAATAACATATCTTCGTTTAGGATGGAATGATATAGAAGGAAATTTAATTAAAGAAAAATATAAAGATGTTAAATTAAATCCGATGGAATTGGAATTAAAAGATAACCTAACAGAGATGGTAAAAAAAGTATATGAATCTAAATTGGATGCGTTAATTATAGATTATAAATTATCATCTCAACAAAACATTTCATATACAGGAATAGAATTAGTGGAAGCAATACAAGAAAAATTATTTCAGTTCCCAATTTTTGTTTTGACATCATATCAGGATGATTTGTTTTTAAAAGAATGTTTTGATGTATATCAAGTATTTGAATTTGATAGATATATTAATGACAAGGATGAACGAATAGAATTAAATTCAAAAATTGTTGAACAAATTAAGAAGTATAGAAACTCAATTTTAAGTTGGAAGAAAGAATTGTTTGAGTTGTTGCCTAATGGTGGAAAAAATTGTAAAATCGATGAAAGAATAATAGAATTAGATACAAGAATAGAAAAAAGTATTGATGGTGTTTCCTCATTATCTGAAAAAATGAAAGCTGATTTAGGACAAAATAGAATACAAACGCTCATAGATAAAATTGACAAGCTCATAGATAAGGAGTGAATATTGATATGCTTAAGAAGAAAATTCCTATACGTTCTCATACTGGAGAATTTAGAAAAACAAATTCTAGCAATAAAAAATACTTGGTAGAAGATTTTGATCATAGATGTGCTTATTGTGACGATTTGGATAAGATATCAGGCGGTTATGATTCATATCATGTTGAACATTTTGCACCTAAAGAGAAATTTTCTGAATTAAAATTTATGTATGATAATTTACTATATGCGTGCCCATACTGTAATCGGTGTAAAAATGATGATTGGCCAAGTGATGATCCGAAAGTAAGTGTAGTGGATAATAAAGGATATGTAGATCCGTGTACTAAGGAATACTATAATCATTTGGATAGAAATGAAATGACCGGAAATATTATATTTAAAACTGAATTAGGTGAATATATGTACAATAAAATGAAATTATATTTACGAAGACATGCTATAATATATATGCTTGATAAACTATCTTTAAAACGGGGCGAACTAAAAAAATCAATAGACAAAGATAAGGAACACGACAAAAATACAGAAGAAAAAGAAGCTATTTTACGCTCTATAGATGATGAGTTTTTTAAATATTATTATGAATATAATGATGAACAAAGTACATAGAATAATTTTAATATTGAATATTATATGAAATAAATACTCAACAGAGATATTATGGTTGAGGTGGAGTATTACAATATTAATAAGTATGGTTATTAAAGTCTCTAATTCGGAAATATAAATAAGTGTGTAGGTATATAAGGAGTTCTTAAGGAAAAGGCGTATCATTTGTGTTGGGAAGTAGCTGGAATTTTCATAGGGAAGAAATTCTGTATACAGCCTAAGGATTTGAGAAATTCCCTCTCAAAAATGTGATTTGGAAAAAGTATCAAGGCGAGGGAATAATGTATTACCTTTATCTGCCTACGGTGCAAAATTCCGCCCCTGACAAAGTTATTCAAATTGAAAAATAATGGTCCTATTCTGCTGATTTTTTCTGAAATGGATAATATGTAGCCGTTATAACTTGAGTCAATTTCAAGTATTGTGTAAACCTTCATTATGGTGTA
>ULYT01010672.1_pt1 | contig 35233 bp, 36 predicted proteins | sample 1962521 | NCBI WGS metagenome assembly ULYT01 (sample SAMEA4835873, study PRJEB28245) | human gut metagenome | biome: gut microbiome; material: fecal sample | place: Denmark | collected 2008 | reverse complement strand
TTCCCTATGTCAACATTTTTTTACTCTTTTTTTTACTTTTTTTTCGAGTTTTTTAATATGCTTTATATTTGTTACTTTTATCAGTGTATAATTCTTGTAATAATATAATATTTGATATTTACTATATATCCAGTAAAAAATTCTTCTCTAATCGTAAAATCACATTTCTTTTACCATTACTATTCTTTATTACGTTAATCTTCCATTATTACTTTTGTCCTATTAAATAAAAAAATCCTGTATTAATTTCATTTACAGGATTTTCTTTTTACTCAGCACTACAAGCTTCTTCTCGAAGATATCCGCAAATCGAAAAATTCGGACAAGTCGGATTACAGGCACGTTGTGCAGCAAGACGTAATTTCGCAGGAACTAATGCTGTAATTTCATCATCATCATATCCTACAACAAAACTGCTTTCATTAATCATTATTGGCCTTTTCAATATAGATGGATTTTCTCGAATGATTTCAATTAATTCTTTCACAGAAATGTCTTCTAAATCTCTATTAAGATTTTGAAAAGCTTTACTCCTAGTTGAAATAATATCTTCCGTTCCATTTTCGCTTCTTTGAAGTAAATATTTAATTTCTTCCTCTTTAAGAAGAGTAGTAAATATATTTTTTTCTACGAATTTCATATCATTATCTTTTAACCATTGTTTAGCTTTTCTACAACTTGCACAACCTGGAGAAGTATAAAGAATAATCATACATTCTTCGCCTCCTTTTCATTCATCTTTTCTTATGATAAATATATTATAGCGAATACATTTATTTTGTAAACCACCTTTAATTAATTTATTTTCCCCTTGTGTTTTATAATTACTAATAGTATGATTAAAGTACAATTTGTTATGCGATGAAAAAGGATTAGTAGAAAAACAGATTTTCTTTAAAGAGAGTTGATGGCTGGTGAGAATCAATAGGAACTGTTATTTGAATTGGGCCTTTAGAGCATGTTCTATTTATAGAACCGGTCGTCACCGTTATCGATGAGTGGCTTGAATAAGCAATTAAGGTGGTACCACGCATAAAGCGTCCTTATAATGGTGCTTTTTTTATTTTTAGGGAGGGTCATAAATGAAAAAAATGTTGAGTGGAATTAAGCCAAGCGGACGTTTGACACTTGGAAACTATATAGGTGCAATCCGCAAATTCGTGGAGTATCAAGATGAGTATGAATTATATGTATTTATTGCGAACCTACACGCTATTACTGTAGCACAAGATAAAGCAGAGTTGAAAAAAAACACAAAGGATTTAATTGCTTTGTATTTAGCTTGCGGTCTTGATCCTAAAAAAGTTACTATCTTTTTACAAAGCGATGTACATGAACATGCTGAACTTGGCTGGATTATGACTTGTAATTCTTATATGGGTGAACTGCAAAGAATGACACAATATAAAGATAAAACTGCAAAAGGTGAAACTGGGATAACAGCTGGACTGTTTACTTATCCATCTTTAATGGCCGCAGACATCCTTTTATATGATGCAGATTATGTACCTGTTGGAATAGATCAAAAACAGCATGTAGAATTGACAAGAAATTTAGCTGAAAGATTTAATAACCGTTATGGTGAAACCTTTGTCATTCCAGAACCAGTAGTTGCCAAAGTTGGGGCTAAGATTTATTCTTTGCAAAATCCAACTAAGAAAATGTCTAAATCAGAAGAAAATCCAAAAGGTACAATTGATTTACTAGATGAACCAAGTCTAGCTCGCAAAAAAGTTATGTCTGCCGTAACTGATTCTTTAGGTATCATCCAATATGATCCGGAAAATCAGCCAGGTATCAGCAATCTATTAACAATTCTTTCTTCCTTAAATGGAGAGTCCATTGAAAGTATTGTAAATAGATATGAAGGAAAAGGATATGGAGAATTCAAAAAAGAAGTTGGACAGCAGGTATTTGACTTTTTATCTGATTTACAGAAGCGCTATAATGAAATCATTGCCAGTGGTATGGCAGAGCAGGTAATTAAGGAAGGAAATGAAAAAGCATCTTTCATTGCTAGAAAAAAACTTTCTAAAGTAAAAAGAAAAATTGGTTTTGAAGTCTTCTAAATCATATTAAACATATAAAAAAGCCATTGACACTTTCGTTATTAAATCAAATGATGTCATTGGCTTTTTATTTTATATAAAAGATAAAATGAGTAGATATCATAAACTACTCATTCTTTGTATATCACCTTTTTATCTAACAGTATAGATTGTCAGACTCATATTTTTATTTCAAAAACATGAAATATCCTAAGACCAAAATACCAAGTACAATTCGATACCATCCAAACACCTTAAAGTCATGTTTCTTAATATATGTCATCAAGAATCGAATAACTATAATAGACACAATGAAGGCAGTAATCATTCCAATTAGTAGAAGTCCCCATTCACCTAAAGAAAATACCAAACCAGCTTTTACTAATTTTAATAAACTAGCTCCAAACATTACAGGAATAGCTAGGAAGAAAGTAAATTCTGCCGCAACAGTACGACTAATTCCAATCATCAATCCTCCAACAATCGTAGCTCCACTTCTACTAGTTCCCGGGAAAATTGCCGCAATTAACTGAAAAATACCAACAATCATCGCATCTTTATAAGACAGATCCTCTAAACTTGTAACTCTTGCACGTCTATTTTTGTTACCATTCTCAATAATAATAAAAGCAATACCGACAAGTACAAGCATGACTGCTACAACAAAGCCATTATATAAATGTGCTTCTAACCAATCATCTAACAAGATACCAACAATAGCTGCCGGAATACAGGCTACTAATATTTTAAACCAAAGATTCATAATATCATAACGAATAAACGGACGATTTTTATTTTTCAAATTAAATGGAAAAATCTTATTCCAATATAACAAAACAACTGCTAAGATTGCCCCTAACTGAATAACAACCAAGAAAACATTCCAAAACTCTTCAGATACCTGTAATTTCAAAAACGGTATTTCTTCAATTAAAATCATATGCCCGGTACTACTGATAGGAAGCCATTCCGTAATTCCTTCAACAATACCATAAATAATTGTTTTTAATACTTCAAAAATATACATTACAACTCTCCTTCTCTAAAATATTCCTTTACAAATTCTTTAAAAGTCTCTCCCCTAACTTCATAGTTTTTATACTGGTCAAAACTACTACAAGCCGGAGATAACAACACAACATCACCAGACTGTGCAATTTGAATTGCTTCTTTTAAAGCCTCTTTCATAGTTTCTGTTGTAATCGTGTTTGTAAAAATATCTTTAAATTTCTCTTTTGTTTCTCCAAAAGAAATACAACATTTTATCTTCTTGTCAAAAACAGATAATTCGTCAAATGGAATTCCTTTATCATGTCCTCCTGCAAGCAAAATAATATTTTTTTCAAATGAATTTAATGCTGCCTGTACAGCATGTGTATTGGTTGCCTTGGAATCATTATAAAAACGTACTCCATCTTTTTCTCCAACATATTCTAAACGATGTTCTACCCCATGGAAGTTTTGAAGGGTATGTGCAATATTTTCCGGTGATACACCTAATTTATAAGCCATACATCCCGCAACCATTGCATTCATCAAATTATAATCCCCCACAATTTTTACATCACTTTCATTAAAAAGAGGAATATCCCATAACCAGACAGCTTTATCTTTACGATATAAATCTACATCTTGTCGAGTGAATGAGTAATCTATACAGCGACATGGAATATTTTTTGCATATTGCATAACAGTTTCATCATCAACATTACGTAAAAACCAGTCATTTTCTTTACAGTTCTCATAAATACGCATTTTCGATGCATAATAGGAATCAAGTGATGGCATATAATCCAAATGATCTGGAGCAAGATTACATACAACACTTACTTCAGGTGCAAATGTATCAATACCTAAAAGCTGAAAATTGCTCAGTTCTAATGCCACATCTTTTTCTTCCTGTTCATGCTGCAATGCTAACTCGCTTAATGGAAAACCAATATTTCCGGCAACGATAGCTTTTCCATTTGATTTTAACATCTCATAAAGCAATGTAGTTATTGTCGTCTTTCCATTGGTACCAGTCACTGCTCCATAATGAAATTTTTTCGCAAAACGATAACCAATTTCCACTTCTGTAAAAATTGGAATATTTTCATCTACAAAGTATTTCACAAAAGGAACCGTATACTTTATTCCTGGATTTTTTACCACAAATGCCCATTCTTTATTACGTAAATGATCTGGATGTCCACATTCAAACACATGCATTCCAGAAGCAATTAATTCTTCCTTATCTTTAATTTCTGCCATATCTGTAATTGTCACTTCATAATCATGCAAAGACAGCAGTTTAGAAACTGCAACTCCACTTCTAGCTGCACCAATTACCAATACTTTTTCTTTCATTTTATATCACTCCCAACCATAAACCAAGAGCTGCAAACACAAGAGCGATACACCAAAACATTAACACAACCTGCGTTTCTTTCATTCCGCCTAATTCAAAATGATGATGCAAAGGAGACATTCTAAAAACTCTTTTTCCTGTTAATTTAAAACTTGTAACTTGAATGATAACAGACAAGACTTCCATTAAAAATACACCGCCAATTATAATTAACAAAAGTTCCTGTTTTAAAACCATGGCAGTTGCCGCAAGCAAACCTCCAATTGCCAAAGATCCTGTATCTCCCATAAAGATTTTTGCAGGGTGCAAATTAAAACGAAGATAGCCAAGCAATGCCCCGCTTACAGCCAATAAAAACATTGCCAGATCATGTTGTCCTTTCAACAAAGAAAAAATAATGAATGGCGCAATTGCTATTAAAGATGTTCCTGCACACAATCCATCTAATCCATCTGTCAAATTCACCGCATTGCTTTCTGCTGTAAACATAATAAATACCAAAAAGAAATATAAAATCCCTATATTTAAACTAAGATGCAATACAGGTATTTCAATACTTGTATCTGCTACATATGTGTAGCAAATATAGAAAACAACTGCTAAAACAGATTGTAACAGGAATTTTACAGATGGTTTTAATCCATCATTATTCTTTTTCACTACAATTAAGAAATCATCTAAAAAGCCAATGAAAGCATATCCTAAATAAGCAAACACTACAATCAGCATTTCCGGTGTAGCAAAAGCTTTATAATCTAATATCAGCATAACCAATATTGGGACAAGTACAAATACAATCCCGCCCATAGTTGGTGTTCCTGTTTTTGCCATATGACTTTTCGGTCCTTCTTTTCGAATGCTTTGTCCAAATTTAATTTTATGTAGAAACGGAATCAGAACTGGCATTACGACCAATGTCAAAACCAGTGCAGCTCCGAATGCAAGCAAATATTTTATTTCCAATTTCATTCCTCCTTATGAAAAAGTTCTTTCACAAAGTCTTCATCATTATAGGGATAAAATACACCATCTATTTCCTGTGTAGACTCTGCTCCTTTTCCAGCGATTACTATTATATCATTTTTTTGAGCAATATTGAAACAATGTTTGATCGCATACTTGCGATTTTCAAAAACCATGTAATTCTCTCCTCCAGCCTCCAGCATATCCAGCAAAATAGAACTAACTTTTTCATTTCTTGGATTATCTGCTGTAAAAAAAGCTATATTGCTATATATCATAGCTATTTGTGCCATATAGCTTCTTTTCTTCTTATCACGATTTCCTCCACATCCTATAATGCAATATAATTTCCCTGAACATATTTCTTTACAATAGGATAAAACTTCTTTTAAAGAACTAGCTGTATGCGCATAATCAATAATCACTGTACATGGTTCTTGACAAATTACCTCCATTCTTCCCTTTTCACTATTTAATCCCTTTACATCTTCCTGCAGTTTTTCATAGGAAATACCTAAAATTCGACATGCTGTAATACATAAAGCTACATTATATACATTCCATTTTCCCAAAAGAGAAGTTGTAAAAGGAATTCCCTGTACCTGCATAGAAACACCTTCTTTAGAATGTTTTTGATGATCAATTACCACATGACTAGATTGATTTCCAATTACAATGCAGTTTTTATGATTCACATGCAGTAACTCATCTGTATAAACTCCATCATCGTTGATGATAATTTTTCCACCTTTTTTTAAATACTGATGCAGTTTAAATTTCGTATAACGATAATGCACCTGTGTAAAATGATAATCTAAATGGTCACTGGAAATATTCGTATAAAGTATCAAATCAAACTGCAAAAGACCTATACGTTTTTGATCAATGGCATGAGAGCTCACTTCCATAACTACATGTGTAATTTGTTTTTGTAATGCTTCATGAAACAATTCTGCTAGTATATACATATCAGGAGTCGTATTTCTTATTTCTTGTTTATCCCCATTCATATCTACAAGATGCGTTCCAATACGCAATACCTTATATCCTTCTTTTTTTAATATTTGTGTAAGAAAACAGGCCGTTGTTGTTTTCCCATTAGTTCCACTAATACCAATTACTTTTATATTTTCACAAAGATCTCCATAATAAAACTTTAATATTTCTTTTTGTACCTGTTCAATATTAGAAATGACATAAACATTTTCAAATTCCAATGCATACTCGCAAAAAACAACAGCACCTTTTGATAAGGCTTCTTGGATATGCATCATTTGATGAAGATACGTATCTTTGTGACTTATAAACAACCAGTTTTTCTCTACTCTTCGACTATCGTCGCTAATTCCTTGAAGTATACAATCTTTGCCACATTCTTTATGAAGCAAGGCTAAAACATCACTTAACTTTATCGTCTCCAAGATAAATCCATACCTCCCCTCCTTCAGAAGAAAACATCGTTCCTTCCTCTGGCATTTGTTCTATTACATAATCTCCCTCGCCAATAAAGGTAAACGTAACTCCTTCCTGCTGTACTTCTTTTTTCTTTTTCCCTACAAAGTTTTCCACTTTTATATTTTCTGTTTCCGGCCAAACAAGTTTTTTAGGAATTTGATTCTTTGTCTTTTCAACGCCAAGATAAGGTAAAATATCTTCATAACAAGATTTCGCAATAGGGGCAATAACCGTTCCTCCATACAAAACATCATTTTGAGGACTATCTGCTGCGATATATAAAACAATCTGTGGATCATCCATTGGTGCTGCGGATAAAAATGACAATATATAATCAGAAGTGGAATATACTCCATTTTCTGCTTTTTGTGCAGTTCCTGTTTTTCCACCTATTTTATAACCTTCCATATAAGCCGGTTTTCCTCCTCCATTTGCAACGACACTTTCCAAAGCATAACGCATTTGTTTACTTGTTTCTTCTTTAATTACCTGTCTTTTTGGAGTAGGCTTAAATTCTACAAGTGGATCGTGCGTAATAGGATCTAAAACACTTTTCGTAATATAGGGCTGATACAAAGTTCCTCCATTGATAATCGCACTAAATGCTGTTACTAACTGAATAGGAGTTACACTGATTCCTTGTCCAAAAGCAACGGTTGCCTGTTCTAATTCACTCATCTTTTTTTTATCAAACATAATTCCACTGGATTCTCCTGGCAAATCTATGCCTGTTTTCTCTCCAAATCCAAATTTTTTAACATACTCTACTTCTTTATCCAATCCCAATCTTCTTGATATTTCTACAAAGCCTGGATTGCTGGAATTTTCCAATACCTGTAAAAATGTCTGATGTCCATGTCCTCCGGCTTTCCACGATTTAATGCGTGCTCCATTTACCATTTCATACCCCTTGTCATCATACGTATCCTTAAACATATCAAATAGGTTTAAATCTAAAGCACTTGCGAAAATAACCGATTTAAATGTAGATCCTGGTTCATAACTCATCCAAATAGGAAGATTTCGATTATATACATCACGATCATAATCTTCATAATGATTAGGATCAAAATCAGGTTTTGAAACCATTGCGAGAATCTCTCCAGTTTTTGGATTCATTGCCAGTGCTAAAGCCGATTTGGGATGATATTTTTTTACTAAATTATCTACTTCTCTTTCCACAATTCCCTGTATCGTAGAATCAATGGTCAATTGTACATCCATCCCTCTACCTGGAGCTTCGTATCGTTCCTTATACATCTTTACATTATGTCCTTTCGCATCTAAAGGAATCTTTAATGCTCCATTTTGTGCACGCAAAATATTATCATACTGCAGTTCCAATCCTGCTAACCCTTGATTATCAATACCCGTAAATCCTAAAACCTGTGCCAAATAATTATTATTTGGATAATAACGTAAAGAATCCTGTACTAAATAGACCCCATCTAAGCCCAGTTCTTCTATTTTCTTTGCTTTTTTGTCATCAATAAGCCGCCCTTCTGGCTGAATTTTTTGTGTACTTGTTTTCTTAGTTAAAGTTGACTTTATTTTCTTTTCATCTGCTTCTAGTATATCTGCCAGCTGTTTTGCAGTAGTATCTGCATCTTTAATTTGTGCAGGCACCACCATAACAGAAGTACTTGGTACATCATAAGCCAGCTTCTCCCCTTTTGAATCTAAAATACTTCCACGAAGTCCTGCCACAGTAAAATCTCTTTCCCACGACTCTTTCGCTTTTTCCATGATTTCTCCATGATGAAAAAGCTGTTCATATCCTAGCTTTCCTAAAATACAGGCAAATAACATCACGCAGCATAAAAAAATAACTTGTATTCTTTTCTTTACTTTCCAGCGAATCATACATACACCTCATCACAAGTATATGAACGCTTTTCCTAATACATGCGAAAAGCAGCATAACCTCGTATGCTGCTTTTCAGACTTTTGTATTCAGATTGTTAATTAACATGCAGTTCCTCTTTAAAGAACTCATGTAAACTCATTTCTAAACCTTCTGTAATAACAACGATTAGAAAGTCAATGGAGATACGATGATTTCCACTCTCCATTCTGGAAATATGGGATTGCTTAACTCCGATTTTATCGGCCATCTGAATTTGTGTAATACCTCTTTCTTTTCTTAAATCTTTAATTCTTTGAATGATAGCTCGGCGATACTTGTCTGTCATGGTATTTTCCATATAGCATCCCTCTTTTCACATATACCATAACACATATAACATTAGATATCCACCAAATTATATAAATCTTTATAGATTACTTTTTAAATTCCCTTAAATCAATGATATAATTATGAAATACTAGCTTCTTTTTACCCATTTAACTATATTGTAGTACAATACTTGTCATACTTTTCAACAACCTTTATAATGGATACATTGGATGATATCACTTAATCCAATTTATTTTTTATTATAGATTGCACATAATAAAAAATATACGTATTCTATAAGCAAATCACATAGTATATTAAGGAGGTTTTTCTATGAGACTACAAAATAAAGTTGCTGTTGTTACCGCATCCACACGTGGTATTGGTGCTGCAATCGTTGAGACATTCGCAAAAGAAGGTGCAAAGGTGTATATGGCTGTACGCAATCTGGAAAAAGCACAGGAAATGGCAGAACGCCTAAATGCTGAAGGTGGACAGGTATATTGTGTATATAATGATGCTACGAAGCAGGAAACTTATAAAACTATGATTGAAGAAGTAGCACAGAAAGAAGGAAGAATTGACATTCTTGTCAATAACTATGGAGGTTCAGATCCAAGAAAAGATCTGGATATCAAACTTACTACGTATGAAGACTTCATTCAAACATTAGACCAAAATATTGGAAGTGTATTTATTGCCTCACAAGCTGTAATTCCACACATGGCAAAAAATGGTGGTGGAAGCATCATCAATATTTCTTCTATTGGAGGTATTCGACCTGATATATCTCAAATCTCCTATGGTACAAGCAAAGCATCCATTAACTACCTTACAAAGCTAATTGCAGTTCAGACTGCCAGAGATAACATTCGCTGTAATGCCGTTCTTCCAGGAATGACCGCAACCGATGCAGTTATGCAAAACCTTAGCGATGATTTTCAGGAATTTTTCCTAAAACATACACCAATTAAAAGAATGGGAACTCCAGAAGAAATTGCCAAAGCTGTCTTATATTTTGCAAGTGATGAATCTGCATTTACTACAGGACAAATCATGGATGTCTCTGGTGGTTTTGGAATGCCAACACCTGTTTTCGGTGATATGATAGCTATGAAGGAAAAACGATAATTCAGAATCATATAAAAACAAAAAGAACAATTTTACAAAACTTTATAATAACACAGAGATTACACGATCATAGAATCTCAACTAATCACAAAGCAGTATCAAAAATAGGTACTGCTTTCTTTTTATTTAATTTCATTAAAATTGTTCTTTAATTTTTAAACAATTACTAAGTTTTAAGTATAAAATGATTTTTCTTATAATCAATCAAACCATCTTTCTGCATTTTAGAAAGTTCATTACACATAGAACTACGATCAACATTCAAATAATCCGCTAACTGCTGTCGATTATATGGAATAAGAAAAGAATTGCTTCCATAATATTTAGCACACTGTGAAAAATAAGACATTAATCTATCTCGGATAGATTTTGAACTGGTATGTTGAATCCTTTGTGAAAGCTGAATGTTTTTGTGTGCAAATATGCCTAATAAATTTTTGATAAGTTTTGTATGGAAAAAACAGGTGTTGGAACAGATAGTAAAGACTCTTCCTACATTTAAAAAAAGTATCTCCGTATCTTCTATAGCGGATACTGTAACTAGCATCGCTTGTCCTGGAATACAAGCATATGCTTCAGCGAATACAGAACCAGTAGAAACATTTCCTAAGACGCTGTTATTTCCCCAAATATCATTGCAAGATATGATTACCATGCCAGATAGTACAATACCTATGTTCTCTGTAATATTGCCTTCAGAAAGAATTGTTTCTCCTTTTTTATAACTTCGTTTTACCGCATTAAGACAATCCAAAAGCAGTGTTATTTCCTGTTCTTGTAAACCTTGAAACAACTGTGTATTAGACAAATTCATATTTTTTCTCCTTTTGTTGTTAAAACAACAGAATTTCATTTTTGATTATAGTATGCTTAATCTACAAACACAAGAGAAAGGATGGATTTAGAATGATTCGAAAAATTATACAAATAGATGAAGAAAAATGTAATGGCTGCGGTGCATGCGCTGAAGCGTGTCATGAAGGGGCAATCGGTATGGTAAATGGAAAGGCGAAACTTTTAAGAGATGATTATTGTGATGGCTTGGGAGACTGCTTGCCAACATGTCCTACGGAGGCAATTTCCTTTGTGGAACGAGAAGCTGCTGCATATGATGAAAAAGCTGTTTTGGAAAACAGAAAAAACAACTCATTAAATACACAAACAGGTTGTCCTGGAAGCCAAGCATATCGTATAGAACATTTACAGAATACTATTTCTCCAATATGCGAAGAAGCGGTATCACAGCTTGGACAATGGCCTTGTCAGATTAAATTGGTACCAGTTAGCGCCCCATATTTTGATGGTGCAAATTTATTGGTTGCGGCAGATTGCAGTGCATATGCATATGCCAGAATGCACGAGAAATTTATGCGAGGAAATATTACAATCATTGGCTGTCCAAAGCTGGATAATATTGACTACAGTGAAAAACTGACACAAATCATTCAAAACAATGATATTAAGAAAGTAACCATAGTACGAATGGAAGTTCCTTGTTGCGGTGGATTAGAAATGGCAGTAAAAAAAGCGTTACAGGCAAGCGGAAAATTCATACCTTGGCAAGTTGTTACAATATCAATGGATGGTAGAATTTTAGAATAGCACTTACTATCTCGAATTTTCTCATTTATGATTATTTTCATTAATGAAAAATAATTCTAGATATTTCACTAGCAAAAATCCTTAATAAATATTATAAAAGTGGACTTCATCAATCCACTTTTTTTGATTTAAAAAAATTCATAAGCACTTTATCTATTTCAACGTTTAGACTTTCTTGCTCTAATTTATATCTTTTTAGCCAACCGTTCATTAAATCAGCTATATTGGGTTCTACTAAATGTATCTTCGCCATATATTATTACATCCATATTTTACGATTTTATTCTTCTCTCTCATCAGAGTCATCAATCGAATTATCTAATTCTATTTCATTCACATTTACGCTTTCAAAATCATTATCATTTTTGACTCTGTTACAATGGCGATGTAATAGTTGTGCATTTTCTAAAGTTGTTTCTCCGCCTTGAGAAAACGGTCTAATATGATCTACTTCCGCATCATCTATGCTTAATATTTTTTGCCCACAGAAAGAACAAACATATCCGTCGTGCCACAATTCATTTTTAATTTCGTCAGAAAAAGTTCTAATAATACCTGCATTACTATGTTTTCCTATAACATTAGCAATTGCATTATAAACCATCATAATTCTACCAATCACTCTATTCTTAGAACCGGTTGCAGCATATGTGAAATCTTGATATTTTATATCATTCTTTTTCAGCTCTTGAATGCAATCTCTAATATTGTCGGCATGAGACATCAAATCATGATTATCAAACATAGAACAAGCAACAATGATTGAGTCATACACAGAACCACTAAATTTGTTCATATATTTTCCTTTTTGCCTATCATAAGCACAAAAAGCATTATTTCCAAAAACTTGTTTAATTATATCCACAGTTCTATTAAATAAGTCTTTCAACTCTTTGATCTTATCTTCATCTGCATTTTGATACATAGCCATAAAATTATTCATTGTTTTGTTCATTGATGAACTATATTCTTGAAAATTTCTAAGAGCAAAAAATCTCAAAATGTACTCTTGATAATTTTTCCTTTTATTTTCATCGATAAATAAATCTTTTAATATTCTATTGTTACTAGCAATTTCTTCTAATAAATCATTCAAAGAACCCCTATATATACAATTCCTTAGTTCCTGTGGTTTTAATCTTATTGAACCTTGATTTAATCTAGCAAATATTTCATATTTTAATTCTTGAGATTCTTTGGTTAAAATAATGGAATTTAAAGTACATGATTTTAAAGTTCTCTGCAACGCTTTTTCTAAATCTGCATACTTTTTACCATTTAAGTCATTTAATTCTTCAAGCCCTCTTAAAGAAAACTCATTCTTCAGAAATTTAACAAAAGATGTCATTCTTTGCTGTCCGTCTATTATGCTAAGCCTTCCATCTGATTCCTCACATAGATATACTGTAGGAATTGGAATGTTCATCAAAACTGATTCAATTAAACGAGATGCTGTTTTTTCATCCATTACATAATCTCTCTGGTAATCTGGTTGAGGAATAATATCTCCATCATCAAACATTTCTTTTATTTGGGATAATGTTAAATCCTTTTTATCTGTAAAAACTCTTGTTGGTGAGGTTATTTGTTCATTTATCATAATCTATTCCATCCCTTTTTCTTAAAATACTTAACTTTTTACTTACAATCTTCCAAAAATATAAATCACTTAATTGTTTATACCTATCATTGTTATTTTAGATAATTTATTGCAAAAAATCATTTAGAGAATCTGATAACAATTCTTTTACACTGTCTAAATCAATTTTACTACTTCACTCTTTGTAGCAACACTATACTTTCCACATGTGTTGGGAGTTAAAAGGTGGAAGAAAAAAGATAAAATTTACCCTTTTTGTGAAATACATTTTTTATTTATGATAATCTATTTTCTATAATTTTTAGCTCCTTTTTTAATTCATCTATTGCAATTTTTACTATTTTATCTATATCTGAATCATCAAAGGAATCTAATTTATTTTGCAATTCTTCTATAAAGCTAAGATTTTTTTCTTTATACAAACTATCTTTCCAATTTATTATCAGCGATGAGAATACTTTATGAAAAATATCATTAAGATTCCAGATTGGATAACCTCTTTTTGCTTCAACTATTTTTCTATAAAAATCGTCAATTTCAATTTTCACAAAATAATCCATCTCTACAACATCTCTATCTATAATGTTAATGTATTCTTTTTCTCCTTTTTGAAACCATTCCATAAATATATTTTTAATGCTATCACTAATATTTGTAGACAAAATATTAATATAATTTGCATATAGTATTTTTTCTTGATCCAATATATTCAAACCAGTTCTCAACTCAAAAATAATCATATTAATGTTCTCTTTACTTATTAATATACTTTTAAACTTTTCAATAAATGAGTTAACTTTTTCATGCTTTAATATCTTATTATATTCCAAACTTGCAATATTCATTAAAATACGTTTATACTGTACCTCATTAAGTAAATCTAAATTAGATATCATATTATCAAAGTATTTATTAATAGTGTTTTCATCAGAATTACGCCAATCCATTATTTCTCTGCAAATGATATCAATTTTATTATTCGACTTTAATATATCATTTTTTTGAATAATTAAATCAAAGAATTTTTCATCTAATAAAGATAAACCTCGTATATAATCTGATAAATCTAATTGAACAGAATTTAAATATTTATTTTGTTTATTTCCTTTTTTTAACTCTATACTCTCTTCCAAGAAAAAAGTATAGTTTTCTACAATTAGTTTGTTTACTATTTCTTGATTTTTACAAAACTTGGATTTTTTAACACAATTATTTAATTTACTTAAGAAGAATTGAAATGTCCTTAAATTTTCATGTCCTTTTTCCCTCATTATAGTAATTAATCCTAAGATATTATCCTTAATTATATTATAAAAATCATTATCGAGATTTTTTTTGTCGTTTTCTATTATACTTAAACAACTTTCTTTTAAATCAGGTACATAATTAAAGGTTTCTCCTATTAATTTTTCTTTAACTTTATTATAACTACTCTTTTCCTCAAAAATTTGTTCAGTTCTATCTTTTAACTTTTCTAAACTTAAACTATTATTATCGCTAACATTATTATTTTTATTTAAATCAATAACTTTGTTCATTGCGACTACATACTTAAGTTCTAAATTATTAAGTTTAGAATCCACCTCTTTTTCATTTGCAACAATGATTACTTTCATATGTTGATGCTCAACATATCCGTTAATATATCCCATCAATTCACTAATTGGAATTTTAGCTCTTTCTAAATCATCAAAAATTAATACAGTATCTTTTTTTAAAGAAAATTTACTCTTTAATTTTTCAGCTATGCCTTCAATATTAGTAACATCGATTCCGTTTTTTTCAAGTTGTTTAAAGATAATTGTAGACCCCAAACTTGCCCATCCTGCAATCTCATCACCTTTTTTATTACCAAAATAGTTTTGAATAAGTACTTGCTTTGTAATTTCTTGTAAACTATCAACCCCATATAGAGAAACATATACATACTTTATACTATAACTATAAAAATGATCTATCAACACTTCTCTAATAAAATAAGATTTTCCACATCCCCATAACCCATTGATCATTATTGCATAATCATATGTTTCATCAGCTATATAATTTAAGATAGCTTGCTTCAACTGTTCTGAATTATACTCCATTTCTTCCTCCACACTCTTTCAAATTTTAATTTCAACAGAATTCTACTTATCAAATGAACTTATCTTTTCTTTGAATTATCCACAATGCTCTATTCCTCATAAACTTATATTGATTGAGGTAAACTAATAATCTTTCGGACTTTTCCTATTCCATTTAATCTATATTTTTCAATATAGAGTTGAGCATCTAATATAGATTTAAAAATTACAGCTTCTTGGATATTATCTGTATAGTGTGTGTATCTTCCAATAAAAGCTATTTCTCCTGAACCAATTACTTGTACGATACATTTTTCTTCCAAAACAAACACCGCTTTTTTTAACAGAATTATTATAGCATAAAGTTATATATCTTCCTTATGGTTTAAATACAAAAAAACGCAGTGTGTTTTCTGCGTTTACTTTACAGTGATTGATTTGGATTCATATCTATTTCATATTTTTGAATATAATCTAGTGTTTGTTTTAAAAACTCTAATTTTCCATCTAATCGTTTTTGACAATTTGCAAAGATTTCTTTTAGTTCAGAAAAGTTTTGATTCTTTTGTGCTTCATATAATGCAGTCTTATATTCTTTTGAATAAACATCATCGATCATAATTAAATCTACACCATTTTCTATACATTGCTTTAGCATTAAGAAACGACCGATTCTTCCATTTCCATCTTGAAAAGGATGGATATTTTCAAATCTGGCATGAAACTTAACAATAGCATCAAAATCTTTTTGGGAGTCATTCCACTCCTGAATTAATTCTTCCATTCGTTCTTCAACTTCCCATGGTTCAGCCAGTTTTAAATCTACACCAGAAATTTGATTTGGAATCTTTTTCCAGCACCCTGCAAATCCTCTTTCATGATCTAACGTTCTGTCTTTTAACATTCTATGAAGATCTAAAATAAGTCTTCTGCTTAATGGTTCACCTAATGTTTCAACTACATAATCAAAAACATCAGTTGAATTTGTTGTTTCCAACACATCATCGATTTTGTGACTACCCTCAATAATTTGTTCATTTAAATACTTCTCTAAATTTTCTCTACTAAAGGTACTCCCTTCTAATTTATTAGAATGATATAAAAATTCTGTTTTAACTGATTGATATGCTGAATTCGGAGTATCTTTTAAAAACTGTATAGTTTTTGCATCTATAATCACGATTCCACTCCTTTCCTAACTATGCTTTATTATAGCATAAGTCTAGTACTATTTTATCTTATATTTGTTTATTACATTTATCATTCAGAATGATTCACATTCCATAATAAATACTATCTTACTTTCGCTTTTTCAATCTGCTTGTGTACGACTGCCCCAAACTCGAAGTGAATATCTATCATTGCATCTTCATGTACGATAATCCTCTCTATCATCCTTCTCATCATTGCATTATCAAACTTCTTCATGTTCATCACATTGTTATCCATATATTCTTCTATCTGTTTTACTCTTTCACAACTCCTAGAATTTTCCATCATTCTCTTTTTCCGTTCCTGTAATTGTTTCAACAAGAATCCCTGCTCTACTATTTTTATATCCACTTCAGGATCCTGTTCAAAGTCATTCATTGCTTGGTCGATAAGTTCAGACATCGTCTTTTTCACTTCTTTTATCTTTTTATCCACGATAGTCATATCTGTTTCTGTATCTTTTTCCAATACTGTTTTTATGTTTTTCACTATAGTTTTATATATCTTATCATCTGTATCTTCTTTCTTCATTTCAGCTATTGCCATTAAAACATTTCTTTCTATATCTGTTTCTCTAAGTGTTGGAGAATTTCTACAGTTTCTCCCTTTTATCTGAGTTGATTTGCATCTATATACCGGAATGTTCTTTCCACCTAATTTCCAGTTAACTCGTCTAAATGTATTACCACACTCAGCACATCGTAACAATTCAGTTAGGGCATATTTACCACGTTTTATTTTTTCATAATTTTCTGCATCTACATTTGAATGACCTCTTATTGAACGTCTTGCCATTTCCTCTTGTATTTTCATGTAGATATTCATTGGTAATATTGCAGGTACACTGTCAAGTGCTTTATATTTAGGTCTTTGTCCTGTATTTTTGACTCTTTTTTTGTTAGAAAATCTACCGTATAAGATTTCCCCTGAATCGCATATCCTGCATATTTTTCATTTCTCAAAATGCTCCCGATCGTACTAGCGCACCATTTATCTTTTCCAGTTACTGTTTTGATTCTTCTTCTCTGAAGTTTTTTTGCTATCTCTTCACAACTCATCCCTGAGAGATATAACATTACTATCAAGCGTACGACTTTCTCCTATTCTTCATTAATAACAAGTTCCCCATGTTCGTTTCTATCAAGACCCAGAAATCTGCTCGTACACATCATGATTTCCCCAGATTCAAATTTAGCTTTGATGCCCCATTTGTTGGATGCTAAAAGTTGGGATAGTTTAGATACAAATATATCTTTTTGAAATTTAATATTTTGGAAACTATCAAAGTACTATACATTTAACTGCATCCCTTTATATTTCATAGACTGCTCAGTTTCCAGTAGTTAAATTCATTCTAAAATAAATTTTTCTCTTCTTTTGAAACAGATAAGCTACACGCAATATCTCATATTTTTACGAACACCTTTTTCTTCGCTTTTCCATAAAAAAAGCCTGACATCATGAAAATCAGGCTAAATTATCAGTTATTATCAGTTGAACCCCATTTTTCGGAGTTCCAAAATCAGACTATGTGAAAGTGTCTAAAAGCCTTTATTTATCGGCTTATTTGCACTTTTATTTTTTTACTATCAGTATTAAACTTTCCACATGTGTATCATTGTCCAAACCAATATTCATATCTTCTTCGATAATCGGAAGTTTGAATTTGATTGATTTAAGCCACTGTCCGTTTGGCTGACGTTCCTCGTAAATCTGGACCTCGGAAATCAAAGATTCCATGATTTGACGTTTTTCCAGTTCATCCATTACGGAATATAATTTATCAAAGTAAATCAGCACCTTGTAGATATTATCTCCGGTGAGCTTCTCTGCTTCGATTGCCATTTTCTTTGCCCTGGCTTCAATCAGCAGATTTTCTGCATCTTCAATCTTATCATACATCTTATAAAGACGGTCATCAAGGTCTGACTTGCGTTTTATATAATGTTTGTCATCCGGATCAAGCGTATCTATTTCTTCTATCAATCTTGATTTAACAGAATAACTCTGCCGGAGTTGTTTTTCATAATTTACTATTTCCTGCTCAATCGCCGCCGTATCAACTTTCATGTTGATTTTTTCCTGCATCATAGCAGCAAACTTTGGATTGCTGACCAATTTCACAATTACCTCAGCAACTGCATTATCCAACAGTTCTTCGTGAATCTGCTTTTTATAATCACATTTATGCCCACGAGTCATAGTACGGTGCTTACAAGCATAGTAGAAGAAATCCTTGTACTTTGTGCCGTCCGCTTTGTGTTTGATACTCTTGTTACCATACATTCCGGCTCCACAAATCGGGCATTTAACAATGCCAGATAACAAATGTACTTTTGTATCTTTACCACGGTTCACATGCTCATATTTCTTGGCCTGTGCCAACAGCTTCACCTGTGCTGCATTCCAGAGTTCTTCTGATACGATGCCTTCATGCAGACCATCCACCAGCAGGTAATTATCCTGTTCCACGAGCTTATAATCATTTCTTGTACCATGCACTTTTTCTGTTTTTCTTCTTCCATAAGCGATCTTCCCGCAGTAAACAGGGTTTTTCAATATTCTACGGATAAGTGCTGCATCAAACAGAGGATTTTTTCCGTTCTGTCTCTGAATCTTATGAATACCATGGTTTTCAAGATATTTTGCAAGTCCATTTGACCCTATATCGGTATGCACATACTGGTCAAAAATCACACGGATTGCTTCTGCTTCTTCCTCATTAATGAAAAGTTGTCCTTTTTCCAATGTGTAACCATAAGGAGCAAATCCACCATTCCATTTACCCTCACGGGCTTTCTGGATTCTTCCCTCCATCGTCTGAACACGGATATTTTCACGCTCAATCTCCGCAACCGCTGACAAAACGGAAATCATCAATTTTCCTGCATCCTTGGAAGAATCAATCCCATCCTCTACGCAGATCAGGTTTACACCAAAATCCTGCATAATCTGTAATGTAGACAGCACATCTGCCGCATTTCTGCCGAATCGGGAGAGTTTAAACACCAAGACAAAGGAGACACCGTCTTTTCCTGACTTAATATCCTCCATCATACGGTTGAATTCCATTCTTCCCTCAATGGATTTGCCCGATTTTCCAGCGTCCTCATATTCGCCGACGATTTCATAATCATTGTATTCGGCAAAGGCTTTCATTCTGGCTTTCTGAGCATCTAATGAATATCCATCAATCTGCATGGTAGTGGACACTCTGGTATAAATATATACTTTTATTTTCTCTTTCTTCATGCCTTTTTCCTCATTTGTGCCACAGTCTGTGACATTTTTATGTAATCCCTACTCTAAAGCTATTCAGAGTAGGTTTGGACACCATTCGCACGTTTATTATATCATGCTATTTTTATCTTTTCAATAAAGTTGTTTGCTTCTTCGGAACTATTTACACTTTCGTTTTCCTCTGCCCCATCGCAACTCGGCGGCTCTGGAAGGTTGTCAATATCCAGAACCGCCGCATATTTTTCTATTAAGTTTGCAAGTAAATCTGCAAATCCATTCCACTCGTCATTATTCCAATGTGTTATATTGCTCAACCTCCTTCTTCATGCTGCTTCGCTGCGTATACGCCCGAATGATTTCCGGGGGGATACGGTCAAGAATGGCTCGTGCCTGTTTGTAATCGCTCTGCAATCTTGCCTCCTGTATCTTTTTGAGCGTACTTTCCTGCTGGCTCTTTTTAAGAGCCTCAGACAAGTCAGCATTTTTCTTCTTTAGAGCCTTTTTCTCTGACTCTGCCGTAGTAAAACATTTCTCATATTTTTTCATCTGTGTTTCCATCGCTGCCACGTCCGGGATATATTTCTCAAGGAAATCTGCAATTTGTGTCGCTCGTTCCTTATAATTTGTGAGTTTCACATCAGAGAGCATGGCATCCAGTTTCTCCATCTGTTTCGTCAGGCGAGTCATCTGCTTAAATACCCTCGGTGGGATATGGTCACGTCCCGTTTCACTTGCACTCATACCACGTTCCAAGTCCGGGTATTTTTTAACCATATGCTCCCAATACTGATCCTGCCACTGTGTCAGTTTTTTCTTATTCCCCAGAATCTCTTTCGCACATAATCGTTTATCCTCGGTCAGCGGGACAAAACAAAGGTGCATATGGGGAGTTTTCTCGTCCATATGCACCACGGCAGAAATGATCGTTTCCGGTGCTTGATGCTGTTTGATAAATTCCAACCCTTCATTAAAGAACTCTTTTACCTCAGCTCTTTTCTTTCCCTTGAAGAACTCAGGCGTAGCTGTGATCAGAGCTTCCACCACACGCACACTGTCAGAACGTGTGCGGCATCCAGCTTCAGCAATCTGTTTTTCCGCTTCTGCCCGATATTTTCTCTCTGGTGTGACCAGATGAAAATTCAAATGGCTACGACTGGTATCAATATCCGGATTACTGTTATATTTTTCTTTGGTTCGTTCATTATGTCCTTCAATTTGGCTGATTTCCGGTCCTTTATATTTGGCAAATCGAAGGATTGCATACTGTGGTGTATTTCCCATTATTTATCCCTCCGTTTCTGCCATACAATATCGTAGCCCAGCACATCGGCAAGTTCCACGACCTCTTTATATCTGATACTTTCTCTTTGCAGCTTTGCGGAAAGATTGGAAACGCTGTCACTCCAACCGTATTCATCCGAAAGCCTGTCCACCACGTCCTGCATGGTATATCCGGCACGAACAATCTGTGCCTTGATTTCATTACGTACATTCATATTCTTAATACCTCCAAATCTTCTTATTAAAAAAGCGAAGTCGGTTCACCCTGTTGCAAACCTGCTTCGCTGTTTCGTAAAATATTCTTTTTAGTTAAACTCAGTTTTTATTTTTCAATACGATGTTCTCCCTATCAGCAGAAATTTCCCACTTTACTGTTTTGTGTAACTTTGCTTGAAACAATCAAAATCTGCACAGTTCCACAAACACCATTCACAAATCAGATAAGTTCATTTCAGTGAAATCATTTCTCTTTTTAGCAAAATACTTTGCGTTTTCCATTTGCACTGATTTTGGGACTTAATTTTATGGCTGTTTCTGCACTCCGGTAAATTTCTGTAATAGTGAGAATATCGGCAAAACGCTGCGTACATACGTACCAAAACCGAGAGAAGCCAAATCAATCTCTCCATTCTTCTGGTACGTACGTACATTGCGAAGCATCATAAAACCCGTTTATATCTGGTTTTAACACAGACTCCACGCCAATAAATCCCCATACCCGCCGTCCAGCAGAGTTTGTGATCTTATTGCAGTGCTCCAGATTATATTTCTTCGCATTTGTGACCATCGCATCACTGAAACTTCTGGATTTTAATGGAATAAGGGAATTTTCCTCACACCACATCTGATACACCGCATAAAAGTCTTTGGAACTAATGGATGCATCCGCTTTCAGCCGTATATATCCCTCAGAATCCATAAAATCAAAGATGTTGTTATTGTCACGTTTGACCGCTTCCCGATTCGCTTTGATGCGGTCACTTTCTGTAAATTTAAAGCGGTTCGCAACCAGTCTTTGTAATCCTTCAAACGCCCATAGAAAAATCCCCTCTGCTTCTGCCTTCATCTTCTCAGCAAGGTCAGGATCATCCGCTCTGTCTGCTGGCTTTTCTTTGGTAGTCAGTACAAGCTGTCTGCGGTAAAATCCATCACTCCGGTCATAAAGTGCCTGTAAATCTCCATTGCTGAATGCCAGAAGTCTTGCGAACATCCAGCCTTGGTGACTTTGTTTATTCTTTCGTTCCAAATCCATCTTCCCTTGTGCGGTTACGATGGATTTTACATAATTTGTCTGCCGCAGGGCTTCCATTTTCATATCATCATCCACACACAGCAGAATGTGTTCCAGGTCGACACGTGCAAACGGATTCTCGGATATTTTTCCAATACTTCCGTCTTTCATGTTTGCTCCAAAAATCTTTGTCAGCACTACTCCAATCTGAGATTTTCCTTCACCGCCATTACCTTTAATTACCATCATTCTCTGTCCTTTGTTGCTTGGAATCAGACAATAGCCAATAAATTCCTGCAAGGTTGGTATATCCTCTGGATAAAGTAGTCCATCCAGAAAAGACAGCCACAACTTAGGCTCCGGTGCATCAGGATTGTAGGAAACCGGCAAACGGCTGTGAACAATTTCCTGTCTTCCCTCTATAAAAGTTCCATCCACCAGCAACGTCCCATTGAACAGATGAATCTTTTCTGGTTCCGGCGGAAAGTCACTAACCTGTGCTTCTAATTTCAACACTTCCATAATGTTGCTGATCTTTCGTGGGATATTATTGACCGCACAACTTTTAAGTCGTTCGTAGATTTCACCCCGTAACAAAAGCTCATCGGTCACTCGCCCATCCGGCGTAAAAAAAGCCCTGTTTGCGAAAAGGATCTTGCGTTCTTGCAAGAACTCCTCACAAAACAGAGCTTCGTTAATATTTTGCCCGTCAAACCAGACTGGCAGATTCATATCAGGCAATTTCCTGTTCCTTGCCATAATGATTCTCCTCCTTTCTCAGACGTTCCATCCGTTCTTTCAACGGATAAATAGTATCTTCTTTCATCAACATTTCAACTATTTTGATACGTTCCTCCAATTCGCTGACTGTAAGCATATCCACCAGATTCTCAATGTGTCCCAGCATCTGACATGCTTCCACAAAGCGGTCATCCCATGTTTCTTCATCCATTGTTTTCGGAGCATACTGTACTTTCCATTTCTCCAACAGATGTAGATAATCAATCAATACCGAAAAACACAATCTTTCATCCTCCCGGAACTTTGCCAGATAAGGACGTTTCGGTTTGACCGATGCTACATGGATATTAGGGTCAATGCAAAAATCCTCTGCCAGCTTCTTTGCAGCTTCATATGGGCTGATACCAAAATACCTTGCCGCAAAATCAATGACATCTCCCGTAGTCTGACAACCGAAGCAATGATAATGGTCATCATAAAGTTTCATACTCGGAGTCCGGTCATCGTGGAATGGACAACGGCACATACCATTTCTCTGTATCCGAAGTCCGTAGGTTTGTGCAGCCTGTTTGGGTGTGACGGCTGCCTTCACAGTTTCAAAAATACTCATACTCTTGATTCCTCCTTGAATTTTTCTCGATGATTTTTTCATCTGCATGAATATACGCAAAAAAATTGCTCCACCGGAAAAATCCGTCATCCGTGCAAGAAATAAAAAAATCGCCCTGAAATCTTGCAAAAATGCAAGAAATCAGAGCGTGGGTGTTCAAGAGAGGTGGATTGATATTGTCTCAAAAATGGAATATAATTATCTCAATTTCTTTAAAGAAAATACAACCGATGAAGGGAGGCTGAGCCTATGGAACAGGAATATTTACCGGGAACACTCCGTACACGAGTCTTAGACTTGATGAAAGAACATAAAGTAACCCAATCTGATCTGGCTTTAAGAATTGGAATGAGTGAAAGCACGCTGAGTCGCTTTCTCAGATCAAATTCCGATAAACTGAGCAGTGAACAGGTCTTACAGATTGCCAGAGCATTCAATGTATCTACCGATTTTCTTTTGGGAGAAACAAACATTCCAGACAGAATGAATTATGATATATCCGAACTTGGTCTTTCTGCACAGGCTGCCAGAAATCTTTATACCGGGAAGGTACACCCGAATGTGATCAACCGTCTGTTAGAGAACCAGCGTTTCGCCACTGTAACCAACATGATCGCACAATATTTTGATGATACGTATGCTGGTGGTTATGCTGCACAGAGTCAGATGTATCAGACTTTAAGTTCCCTACTTCTTGGACAAGCTAAACAGAATCCAGAACTGGCAGCGGCTGCAAAGGAAACAGCCAAAGTAATCAGTTATGCCAAAGTACCTGCCTATCAGGCAGACCTGACCAACATTCAAAATCAATTTATGGCAGCAATCAAGGAAATCAAAAAAGAAATCGGCTCTGACCTTGAATATCAAAAACTGCTCTCCAAGCAAGTTACTGAGAAAATGTTCAATGAACTGACAAAAGGACAGGATATGTTGCACCCAACTATCACGCCAGAACAGCTTGCCGATGCCATAACTGGAACCGTTGCCAATGCAGACAATATAAATCATAAAAAACTGGATGCACTTAATCAGGCATTAGTCGAACTTTTCCAGATGCAGCCAGAGGATGAGATTCATGGAAATGATGAGTAACGAACAACTCTGCATATTAGCACAACAGGGAGATGTGGCAGCACAGAATCTTTTGATTGAAAACAATCTGCCATATATTAAAAAGACTGCATATGAGCTCTGGAACACTCAGGCAGAACTTAATCGTTCCCTTGGCATCATGCAGGAAGATTTGATACAGGAAGGTTCTATTGGACTTTATCATTGCATTGAAAGCTACCAGCCAGACAACGGAAATAAATTTCTGACTTATGCTTCCCCTGCAATTTATAATGCCATGCTCGATTATATCCGTAAACAGAATGTTTCTTTTGAATCCAGATACTTGAATGAGACTATCCGGCTTGATGATGTAACCCAAGATGAAAACAGGAGAAAAAGAGAATTTATCGCAGACTCCAATCAAAAGAATCCAGAACAGATTTATCTGGAAAAAGAAAGGCACGAGGAAATCCACTTAGCACTGAACCGGATTGATCTGCGTGAACGCACCTATCTGTGGTTCCGCTTTGGATTTGAAGATGACATAGAACATCCTTTGACAGAAACGGCAAAGCATTTTCATCTGTCAGAGAGCAGAGCAAAGTCAACGGAAAAGACTGCTTTAGACAGCGTCCGGCTGGAATTGCCATAATAATTGATCACACAGAATTGCGATAAGAAGAATTTTTTATATACCTCCTGCGACCCCGGTGATGCAGAAAATCTTTCCGCTTCACTGCAAGATTTCCCTCACCACCTACACACGAACAGTTCGATTTTGCCTACTGCAAATCCAATTTTTTCGAGTTTTCAACACGCAAAATCTGCCTGTTCTGCTGACCCTTGAAACTGTCTGTAGAACCCCGGTACAGCCCCTTTCCAGCGTCAGCGGTCACAAAAGGTATAACACACTAGACTTTGCAAGCAAAATCGTGTGCCAACAGGGATGCTGCTCGCCCCTATTGGAAGCCCAGAGCCAAGGGGATTTTTCCCTTTGGATACCCCATATTTTTCATTCACAAGCAGATATCCAAATCCTGTCCCGGATTTGAAAAATCTACTTTCTCTGAAAAAGAAAAGCTACAGTTTTCATTTCCAAAGATGAACTCTGTAGCTTTTTATCGTTGCTCACTACCAACGATTATTTTCTTTCACTTTTCATTTATCGTTTTAGTCCCTTTATAATTGCTTTCACATTTTTGATACTTTCCGCATCCAATGCATTCAAATCTGTAATTATCTCTTGATATTCTGTTGGATGACTGTTTCCATCATCAAAAAATTCTGATGGAGTAACACCTAAATATTCACAGATATAAAAGAATACCTGCATTGACGGAAAACCATTTCTATTTTCAAGTGCGTTAATATAACCAGCACTCTGTCCGATTGACAGACTCATATCTCTTGCTGATACGCCCTTTTCCATTCTTAACTTTGCCAATCTCTGATAAAACAAGTCCTCAAACATAGTGCACCACCTTTTTATAAGATTGTACCCTACACTGTTCCTCATTTTATCCAGTTCTATTGGACGTTTTGATTGACCTATCCGATTGTATTAGATATTATTATAAAAATGACGTTTTAATCACGATAGGAGGGCATATTTTGAAATCAAATACAAAAAAACTATACTTATTTTTGCTATGTTTCGTGCTATCTTTTTCACTTGCAGGTTGTAGCACACTCTCAAAAGAAACTAATACACACGAAACCACTATGGTACAAGACGAATCCCAAAATCCAGTTTATACTTCTGACACACCCCAGAACGCTTGTCTTTTATGTGGTAATAATGAAAAAACACTTCTGCCAATTTACCGTGGTCAGAAAAATGTAGGCATCATCAGTTTAAATACTTTCGATATTTCTCCCGTATCAATCAATCGCTATGACGATTACGGTAATCTAATCGAAGAACCTGCAAGTAGCATGTCCATGACCACTAACAGTCACGGAGAAGATGGTTTATTTACTATGAGTTCCCCTAACACTAATCGTGGCTATGCTAATGTGGATATTTCTTTTAAAACTGACGAAACTTTAGATATGAATAAAGTCAAAGAAAATCTTTGCACAGAATGTCTTAACACCATTATGGATTCTGCATGGAGTAATACACCTTACGGCGTTGGTATTATCAATTTTGAAACACTTGAAGTTCGACTTCTTGAGGAAGATATTACCGCCTTTTCTTTTGGAGATTATTATATTTCCTGTGACCGCAGAGAGAAACAATCCGAAGCGGATTCCACAGAATATGATCTGCTGATTTTTTTCTGTCCTGAAAGATATAAATAACTTTAACAAGAGAATGTATTCATCAAAATAATAAAAAGCTGGCAATCAGAGACAAAATCCTTTTTTCGCCAGCTTTTCCATATTTTATTTCTTCATAATACGCATTGCATTTAGGACAGCAATCATAGCAACCCCCACATCACCAAATACCGCTTCCCACATGCCCGCAATACCAAATGCACCAAGTACCAAGAAAACTCCTTTGATACTTAAAGCAATAACAATGTTCTGGATTACGATACGTTTTGTTGATTTCGCTACTTCAATCGCTTCTACAAGTTTTGATGGTTCATCTGTCATTAGCACAACATCCGCAGCCTCAATCGCAGCATCTGAACCCAGACCACCCATCGCAATACCTATATCTGCACGGGCAAGAACAGGAGCATCATTGATACCATCTCCAATGAAAGCTAGCTTACTTCCCTGACGCTTTTTACTATCAAGCAATTCAAGTTTTTCTACTTTTTGATCTGGTAAAAGCTGTGCGTAATATTCGTCGAGCTTTAGTTCCTCTGCTACCGCCTTTCCAATTTTTTCATCATCTCCAGTCAGCATCACTGTTTTTTCTACACCAATACGTTTTAAATCAGCGATTGCCTTTTTACTGTCTGCTTTCACTTCATCTGTAATCAGAATACAACCTGCATACTGACCATCTACAGCAACATAAACCTTTGTACCAACTTTATCGCAAAAATTATAAGAAATATTTTCTTTGTCCATCAGTTTAATATTGCCAGCAAAGACTTTTTTCCCAGCAACTTCTACACTGATTCCGTGACCAGAAATTTCCTTATAATCTTCGATAGACTCCTGATCAATCTCTTTTCCATATGCAGCTAAAATTGACTTCGCAATCGGATGATTGGAAAAACTCTCTGCATTTGCTGCACATTCCAATACTTGTTCTTTATCGAAACCATTTTCCGGCAAAATATCAGTTACTTTGAATACACCTTTGGTGAGTGTTCCTGTCTTGTCAAAAACAACGACACTAACACTGTTAAGAGCTTCCAAGTAGTTACTTCCTTTTACAAGAACTCCATGTTTAGAAGCTGCACCGATTCCGCCAAAGAAAGTCAATGGTATAGAAATAACCAATGCACATGGGCAGGAAATGACGAGGAAAACAAAACCTCTGCGAATCCATTCAATCCATTCCTCACCAAATGCTAACGGAGGAACAATGGCAAGAATTGCAGCCAAAATTACAACAACTGGAGTATAGTAACGTGCAAATGTTGTGATAAAGTTTTCCGTTGGAGCTTTACGGCTTGAAGCGTTTTCTACCAAATCAATTATTTTAGAAACGGTAGATTCACCAAAACCTTTGGTTACCTGAATTGTCAGAACGCCACTCTGATTGATGCAGCCAGAAAGTGCCTCTTCGCCTTTTTTAACATTTCTCGGAACAGATTCACCAGTCAGGGCTTTTGTATCAAGCATTGATTCACCATCAAGAACAACTCCATCCAATGGGATTTTTTCGCCTGGCTTTACTACTATCACTTCACCTACAGCAACAGTCTCAGGTGCAACAGTGAACAATTCTCCATTTCTACTTACAGTTGCTGAATCTGGACGAATATCCATCAAATCAGCAATTGATTTTCTGGAACGCTTAACCGCCATATCCTGGAAAAATTCACCAACCTGATAGAATAGCATAACAGCAACGGCTTCTGGGTATTCTCCAATAACAAATGCACCAACGGTAGATAAGCTCATCAAAAAGTTTTCATCAAACACTCTACCTTTGGATATATTCTTAACAGCACGCATTACCACATCACCGCCAAGAATAATATAAGCTGCAATGAGAAATGCAAGCTCTACAAACAATGGTACTTTAACAAAAGCAGACAATCCCATGCCAACCGCATAAATAGCAGCTCCGGTAATCAGGCGAATCGTCATTTTTTTGCTTTCATCCTCATCATCTTTTACAGCATTTGTCTTTTTCTTGTTTATAGATTCTGCAATATATTCTGATACCTCTACTTCAGGTTCATGATTATGAACTATCATTTCTATCTGTTTTGATATTGTTGCAACTGCTGACACATCTACGCTGACTGTCAATGTCTGCTTCATCAGATTCATCATAGAAGAGTTTACACCATTCAATTCTCCTACTTCTTTTTCAATCTTTGCAGAGCAGTTCGGACAATCAAGACCTTTCAGTAAATATTCTTTTTTTACTGCTCCAAGTGTTTTATCTATTACTTCAACATCTGGTTCGTGACTGTGTACAATAGTTTCAATCTTTTGTTCTACTGTGTCTGCAATAACAGAGTCAAACTCAATCGTTAATGTTTGTTTCATTAAATTAACAACAGAAGAGCGAACGCCTTTCAATTCACCGACCTCTTTTTCAATCTTTGCAGAGCAGTTTGGACAATCAAGACCCTTCAATAAAAATATTTTTTTCATATAAAATCCTCCTTTTTTTATTTTCGTAATTGCTCAATTACTCAACTATTAACCCCAAAAAATGATGAAAACCTTCATCATTCATGTATGTGTTCAAAGCCCTTATCTATCATCTCTTTTACATGTTCATCCGCCAAAGAATAGTAAATAATCTGAGCTTCACGTCGAAATTTGACAAGATTAGCAAGTTTTAATGCTTTTAACTGATGGGAAATAGCTGACTTCGTCATCCCAAGTAAAACTGCCAAATCACAGACACACATTTCATTTTGTTCCAATGCATGTAAAATCTGAATTCTTGTACTGTCCCCAAACAGCTTAAACAAGGATGCCAGCTGTATATAATCTTCTTTAGACTGCATTTTTTTACGTGTATCATTGACTAAATCTTCATGAATTACATCGCAATCACATGTCAATTTATTTGTCATACTGAATCCCTCCTTAGTTTGATTAGTTGAACAATCTTTCAACTAATCAAACTATACATCTTCTTTTATGGTTTGTCAATAGGACTTTAATATTTTGTCTTATTTGCTATTTTCACCAATGTCAACATCACTGGAACTTCAGTTAACACTCCAACTGTAGTTGCCAATGCAGCCGGACTTGTTGTTCCAAACAAAGCGACAGCCACCGCAACTGCCAGCTCAAAGAAATTAGATGCCCCTATCATACCTGCCGGTGCAGCAATATCATGCGGTAATTTTAGCATCCTACTTGCAAAATATGCGATAAAGAAAATCAGGAAAGTCTGAATTATCAATGGTATAGCAATCAATACAATGTGCAGCGGATTTTCAATAATCACTTTACTCTGCCCCATAAAGATCAATACCAAGGTAAGCAACAGACCTACTGTGGTTGCAGAATCAAACTTATGAACAAATACATTTTCAAAATAATCTGCACCCTTGTTCTTGATAACGAAAACTCTGGTCGCAATACCGGAAACTAATGGAATAACAACGAACAATATTACACTCAAAAACAACGTATCTGTCGGTACAGTTACATTGGAAACTCCCAGCAGGAATTTTACAATCGGAACAAATGCAAATAAAATAATCAGATCATTCGTTGCTACCTGAACAACTGTATAAGCTGGGTTGCCCTTTGTCAGGGTACTCCACACAAAGACCATCGCTGTGCATGGTGCCGCTCCTAACAGAACTGCTCCTGCAAGATATTCTGTTGCTAACTCTGGAGTGATAAACCCTTTAAAGATCACGAATAAAAATAAAGAAGCGATACCATACATCGTAAAAGGCTTAATCAGCCAGTTGACCACCCATGTAACAAACAGCCCCTTTGGATTCTTCCCTACATTTTTTACACTTTTAAAATCCACCTTCAGCATCATTGGATATATCATAACCCAGATCAAAATCGCCATAGGAATAGAGACTCTTGCATATTCGAATTTATTCAGAAACGCTGAAATTTCTGGAACAAAATATCCTAACAGAACACCGACCACCATGCAAATAAATACCCATAATGTTAAATACCGTTGAAAAAAACTTATTCCTGTGCTGTTCTCATTCTTCATGTCATCATCCTCCTAGCCGTCTTAAACATTGATATTTTTATAAATATCTATATGTTATTCTTAAGGAAAGTCGGTATTTCTTCAACCGACTCCCTTTCAATTACTGCAATTTTTCTTTTAACTGTTGTATCTTTTCCTCTATCATTCGTATTGTCTCTAAAAATACCTCATCTGATTTTCCACTCGGATCATCAAGTCCCCAGTTTTCTGCATACTGACTCGGAACATTTGGACAACTTACATTACATCCCATGAAGATAACCACATCTGGTTCTGGAATATCTTCGATCAATTTATTATGTTGAGTCAGTTCCATATCAATTCCATGTACCTGTTTCATCAGTCTTACCGCATCTGGGTTGATGTGGTCTTTTAATGCTGTTCCCGCAGAATAACTTTCAAATACGCCAGAAGCCAACTTCTTTCCAAGAGCTTCCGCTATCTGACTTCTGCAAGAATTATGAACACAGATAAAAGCAACCTTTGGCTTTCCAGAACATTTCAATTCCGGCTTATATGTTTCAAAATCATACTCAATATCCAGCGTGCCATCATCACCAAAGTAATGAATCGCACCTACTGGACAGTTTCGTTCACAGCCATGACAGCCATGCACGCAACCATTTCCATATACTACTTTCGGCTTATCGCTTTCCATGTCCGGCTTATAAACTCCGTGTCTGCACATGTCGTTACACGCCATGCATCCTATACATTTATCATAGTCAATAACCGGATACCATCCTTTACTCATAAGTACCTCCTAATATCCGAGTTTATGAAGTAATTTTTCTACATCAGCAGCCTTCAGCACTTTTCCCATAGAAACAATCTTTTCATTCACTACGATAGCAGGCATACTCATTGCACCATAAGCCATTACTTTTTCCATGTCTGTGATATATTCCACTTCTACAGAAAGTCCCATGGATTTCACAGCAGCTTTTGCATTTTCAAACTGTTCATGACAGGATTTGCACCCTGCACCAAGTACCTTGATACTGGAAATGGCACAGTTTCCGCCACAACAGCATGAACCTTCAGATGCTTCAAAAGTTTCTGCATTGCCATTACAACAACATGAAGGTGCTTCTACCTTTTCTTCTTTTTTCTTTCCAAAATTAAACAGTCCCATAATAAATCTCCTTTCGATTCTCTTTTATATACTTTAACAACATCCACCATTACAACAACATGATGACTTATTTGCTTTCCCTTCGTAGAAACGCTTTAGATTCTCAGGAAGCTCATATTCTTTGCAGTCACAGCTTTCTTTTGGTGAGAAAACCATTTTCAAAACAGCTTCTACCAACATTGCTTTTGGTGGTACTTCATATTGCTCTCCTTCGTATTCAAATACACGGCAATTCACTTGCGTTCCACTAATATCTCCGCAACAGCCACAATCATTCTCTATAACAGAGTCGCATATATCTTTTCCGTTTACCCGGATTGTTGGTGAAGACACAAATTTATGATCTTTGGCTTCTTTTGCTGTTGTCATCGCTTTTTTACGGTATTCCACCTCATAGCCTGCCAATTCCAGAACAGGATTCAAAACTTCCAATACTTCTTCAAGAACTTTATCCGTTCCGACACAACGGTCACAGGTATTTAAATCCAAGTAAAGATATTCTATGAGAACACTCTTTTTGTCATCGACCGTTTCACAGCAACAGCATTCTATATTCACATTTTCTTTCTTAGGAGGTTTCCATCCCGTATCATCACCTGCATATAAAATTGCTCCCTGAGGGCATAAATCCCCACATCCATGACAATGATCGATACACGCATCTGGATTAACAACTACCGGAACAGGTGCTTTTCTCTTATCATAGACCCCATGCGAACATTTTGCCACACAAGTTCCACATTCAACACAATCTAAAATATCAATGACCGGATACCATATTTTTGCCATTTTCAGCACCTCTCATTTACACAAACATGTATTGGAATATATTAAACAGGTATCCAACGATAATAATACCTACTGCACAGATGCCTATGAATAATCCCAATAATTTAGGTTTTACAGCCTTACGAAGCATAATAAGAGATGGAAGGCTCAGCGTTGTTACTGCCATCATAAAACTAAGGACAGTTCCAAGCAATGCTCCCTTTGCCAATAATGCTTCTGCAACTGGAATTGTTCCAAAAATATCTGCGTACATTGGAATACCAACAAATACGGCAAGGATAACACCAAATGGATTGTTACTTCCGAGTACTGTCTGAATCCAATGTTCTGGAATCCAGTTGTGAATGATTGCACCAACACCTACTCCCACAAGAATATATGGGAATACCTTCTTAAAAGTGCTGACAACCTGATCTTTCGCATAGATCAAACGATCGTGCACTGTAAGATCTGGAGATTCAATGTCTACTCCACTTGCATTGCGGATAAATTCTTCCACCTGATTTTCCATATGCATCTTTTCAATCAACGTTCCGCCAATTACTGCAACAATCAATCCCAAAATCACATAGACCACAGCAACTTTAGTTCCGAAGATACTCATAAGAAGTACCAAACTTCCTAAATCCACCATCGGAGAAGAAATCAAGAATGAAAATGTTACTCCCAGAGGAAGCCCTGCACTTGCAAATCCAATAAATAGCGGGATAGAGGAACAAGAACAGAACGGTGTCACAGTTCCGAGTAACGCTGCAATAATATTTGCTCCTATTCCATGAAAGCGTCCAAGGATTTTCTTACTTCGTTCCGGTGGAAAATAACTCTGAATATATGAGATTACAAAAATAAGAAAACATAGCAATACTGTAATCTTAAACACATCGTAAATAAAAAACTGAATGCTTCCTCCTATACGGGATGAAACATCTAATCCGACAGCAGAAAGACCACTGCCAATTACTTCATTTAACCATTTCATTCCAAGCACTTGATTCTGAATGAACAGCCAGATTGATTTTAATACTTCCATAAGTAACTCCTTTCACATTCAAACATTCAAAAATATCGAAGTATAGTTTTTAAGAAAAGCCACCATATACGATGGCTATTATCATGTATCACAACATTTTTCTGTTTGTTCTCCAGATTCAGTCACTGTGAGCTGTTGTCTCAACAACATCTGTGCACGCTCAGCACCTGCTTCGTCAATGGAATAATGCACCCATTTACCATCTTTACGTCCCACAACAATTTCAGCATCACATAAAATCTTCATATGATGAGAAAGCGTAGACTGTGTAATGTGTAATTCATCCAACAATTTGCAAGCACATTTTTCCCCGGTTCGCAGCATTTCTAAAATCTGCAAGCGATTTTCATCACCCAATGCCTTGAAAACTCTTGAAATTTCTCTGTATGTCGTTGCCATCATTTCACCTCACATTCTTAACCTTTTCTACTTTTATTATATTCATATATTCAAAAATGTCAATATGTCCTCTTAAAAAATTACTGGACTCCACATTTCTGTGAAATCCAGTATAAATTTAATCGTAGACAAGTTCTTTTAGAACGATTTCTTCTGCCTGTGCTTTTATCATATTCATAGCACCAACCCATGCCATCTGGTCACGAGCTTTTAATGCTTCATCTACGCCCTGACGTTCCTGCATTTGCAGGGTAAGCCGTCCCATTCTCCGATTGGCGATATCATCTACCTCATTCAGATGTTTTACTAACTTTCCGTCCAGCAAGAGCGTATAATATAATGCTGTTCTATGCTCTTTTAAATAACTGAGACGCATTCTACCATATTTTCCATAATGCGGTTCTTCCTCTGGAAGTTCCAAATCCGGATAATACATCCCATCTGTTCCGAGCGTATAAGTTCCGCCCATGTCTTCATACAAAGACTTCATATGCAATTCCTCCTTGAAATCAGCAATGACTTAGATCATTGCAAAATGTTTCAACGCATCTTTGATTGCATTTTCCTTTTCTGGAGGACACTGTGGCTGTCTCGCATTTTCAGACTTTGGCTTATTATAATTCTCTCGCTCGATGATGCCATATTTCTGCTTCACCTGAGCGATATAAAGATTGCTGACCTTTAATCCGGTATTTTCAAGAACATATGCCTTGATTTCTTCATAGGTCGCTTTCTTCTCAACATCAGTCAAATCCAACTCATCCAGATTCAACTCTACCTCAATATGATGGTTGACATTAAGTTTGGACAATAAACATATCGTCTCAAC
>ULYT01002629.1_pt1 | contig 35475 bp, 33 predicted proteins | sample 1962521 | NCBI WGS metagenome assembly ULYT01 (sample SAMEA4835873, study PRJEB28245) | human gut metagenome | biome: gut microbiome; material: fecal sample | place: Denmark | collected 2008 | reverse complement strand
GTTGATACTTATAGTAGTCAACCAAATCCAGGGTAAGACAATGAAAGGTAGAAAAGATACAAATATAAGCAGGATATCATAGAAAAGACAGTCAGATAAAACACTAACAACCGCCCAATGACAAGGAATACAATATAGTTCAAAATACAATATCCGCATGGGTTCGGATTGAATTATCCTAAAATTTACATCTAATCTGAATACCAGAGACAAAAAAGTTCAAAGTATGCTATGATATTAGCATATAATTGATAAATTTGCAAGCAAAATATCTTACTTTATAACACATAATCTAATATTACTATTATGACACAGCACTTCAGATATACGACATTGGTACTTCTTACAACATTATCTACCGTTTATGCCTCCGCACAGTCTCTGCGAAAATTAATGGAAATGCCTCCGCGCATTATTGAATCGAAATGGGAGCAAACTCCGGAAGGAGGAACAGAATTAAACTATTACAACGGAGACCTGTGCAGTTACTACCTTTTCCGCGAAAATGATCGTTCATACAATTTGAACCCCGGAAAGAACACGGTATTCAGAATAGAGAAAGGCTCCAATGCCAGCAATTCTTTCAAGACTTCAAGCAGGTATATGTTCTTCCGCGGTCAATTCCCCAAAGACTTTCAGATCAGTACTCCTTATGCACTTCCTGTAAAGACCGGCGAAGAAACACAATGGCAGATCGCTCCTCAGGAATCTGCCAAAACTATGATATTCCAAATTCAGGAAGGAGACACCGTCTATGCAACCCGCAGAGGAGTCGCCTGTGCGACAGTGCTGCCACAGCAATTGTTGATATACCACCCCGACCATACCTTTGCCGCTTACCTTATGATGCGTCAAAACTTCATCCAGACGGGTGAAGAAGTCATGACCGGGCAACCCATTGGGATAGCCGGAGTACTCGGAGTATCCATCTCTTATTTTTTTCTTGATAACAATAAATTCGATGCAAACGGCTTCTTAGGTTATCCATATTCTCACTTTACTCCTGTATTCCGCACGGACAAGGGGGATGTAAAACTGGAGGAGAAAACAGCCTATAAATCTGCCACAGATGATGAACTGATTATGCTCGAAATGAGCAAACGTGAAAAAAAGAAATTTCAGAAGCAGAAATACTCAAAATAAAGGGAAACAATATGCGTATATTTTATCTTATCCTCTGTTTCATCTGCCTTTGCGACCTGCTCCATGCGCAGACTGTAAGAATCTCTTATGAAGGCGACCCGCTTACGGACAAAGAACGCCGGAAGATTGAACAGACCCTCCAATATGAAGTCGAATTTTATGCACAATTCGGACTTCCCGATACGCTTAATCTTCAATTGACTGTATTCAACAAAAGGGAAGATGCGCTGGTCTATCTGAACAAATTCAATATACATCCTCCCAAAAGTACAAACGGAATGTATATATCCAGATTACAAAAGGCCATCATATTAAGCAGAGAAAAAGAATACCAACAAGGTCTGGGCGTCATCTATCACGAACTGAGCCATCACCTCACCTTGCAAATCACGGCAGGACGTCCTCCGATATGGTTCAACGAGGGACTTGCCGAATATTTTGAGCATTGTAAAGTTAATAAAAAAGGACTTCAGCACACGTTTACCGATTACGAAAAAGGAAGAATCCGCACTATATATATGTTGGGGGACATTGATCTGCTCACCTTTATCAACAGCCGCCAAAAGGAATTTATGAAGCAGCAAAGAACCGACGAACAATACGCCTATATCCTCTCTCATGCACTCGTCACTTTCTGGATCGAGAAAGTTCCCCGGCAGATATTACGTGATTTTGTACTCTCCTTTCAAAACAAAGATGACTCATCCATTGTTTCCGAACGGATAGATAAGGTTTACACCGGAGGGTTCAAACAATTTGAAAAAGATTTTGAAGCCTTCTGCAAATAGTTTTATCTTTTTTCTATCTTTGCACCGGCTATGGGATTAGCCTTTAACCGCCCTTCGGAGCTGATGATCCCTACAATTTGAATGTATAACTCTTAAATTGTCAGCTTATGCTCAAGACTTTACTCTTTATCGGTATGGGAAGTTTTACCGGAGGCGTTCTGCGTTATCTCATCTCGCGTTACGTTCAGAATTTCTTGACACCTTCCTTCCCTTTGGGAACACTTCTGGTCAATGTACTCGGTTGTTTCGCCATCGGCCTGTTTTACGGACTCTTCGAACGGGGAAATCTGATGAACCCCAATCTGAGAATGTTTCTCACCGTAGGATTCTGTGGAGGATTCACCACCTTTTCAACCTTCATGAATGAGAACTTTCAGTTAATCAAAGACGATAATTTCTTCTACCTCTCACTCTATGTAGGCCTCAGCTTGTTTGTAGGATTCATTATGCTGTACTTGGGATATTCACTTGTAAAACAATAAACATAACATATCTACATCATATGATCAAAAGAAATGCAGCCAAGCCCGTCCGTGTGGCTCCTCCCATGATGGAGGAACAGGAAGTCAGTACAAGCACCTTGCAAGAACTGCTCGAAAAAGAGGAAACCGTCTCAAATCTCATATTCAGCAAAGGAAGAGAAGAGGGAATCAGCAAGTCTTACAAGAGTTTCAAGAACTGCACTTTCCGGAATCAGACATTCAGCGAATGTAAATTCCGTTCTTCTCAGCTGGCAGATATACGGTTTGAGAACTGCGACCTGTCCAATATATCTTTTGCAGAAAGCTCCCTTTACCGGGTAGAGTTCATTGCCTGCAAATTACTAGGAACCAACCTTTCAGAGACGACCATGAATCATGTTTTATTGCATGACTGTAATGCCTCTTACATCAATCTGGCGATGAGCAAAATGAATCAGGTACGCTTCTCGCACTGCCATTTCCGGAACGGAAGTTTCAATGACTGCCGTTTCTCTTCCGTCGCCTTCGACAGTTGTGATTTGGTAGAAGCTGACTTTTCTCATGCTCCGCTCCGTGGAATCGACCTGCGTACTTCGCGCATCGGCGGAATAACACTTAATATCAGCGACCTGAAAGGAGCTGTCATTACTTCCTTGCAGGCCATGGACTTGCTTCCGCTGTTGGGAGTTATTATCGAAGACTAGAATTCTGCCAATTTCATCCATCCGCATTCAAACAAAAAGCATCGTCACATTGTTATCTAATAAGACCGGACTAATGACATCTAGGGAGTATGATTCGAAAGAATACCTATTTATAGTGATTTCCCACTCTCTGTCAAGTCCGTACTTTTGCAAAAATATTATTCAAAACAATAGAAACGATGAAAATAGAAAAAATTGTAGCTCGAGAAATTCTCGATTCAAGAGGTAACCCCACAGTAGAAGTTGACGTAGTATTGGAATCAGGTATCATGGGACGTGCGTCTGTTCCGTCAGGTGCTTCCACAGGTGAACATGAAGCACTCGAACTTCGTGATGGTGACAAGCAACGTTACGGTGGCAAAGGCGTACAAAAGGCGGTGGACAATGTAAACAAGATCATTGCTCCGAAACTGATCGGTATGTCTTCTCTCAACCAAAGAGGAATCGACTACGCAATGTTGGCACTCGACGGTACTAAAACCAAGTCCAATCTAGGTGCTAACGCTATTCTTGGCGTATCTCTCGCTGTAGCCAAAGCAGCAGCCAGCTATCTTGATCTCCCTCTCTATCGCTATATCGGCGGAACAAATACATACGTAATGCCTGTACCGATGATGAATATCATCAATGGCGGTTCACACAGTGACGCTCCTATCGCATTCCAGGAATTCATGATTCGTCCGGTAGGTGCACCCTCATTCAGAGAAGGTTTGAGAATGGGCGCCGAAGTATTCCACGCTTTGAAGAAAGTACTGAAAGATCGTGGCCTCAGCACTGCCGTAGGCGACGAAGGTGGTTTCGCTCCTAACCTCGAAGGTACGGAAGATGCTCTGAACTCTATCATCGCAGCCATCAAAGCTGCCGGATACGAACCAGGTAAAGACGTAATGATCGGTATGGACTGCGCTTCTTCCGAATTCTACCATGACGGTATCTACGACTATACCAAGTTTGAAGGTGCCAAAGGCAAGAAACGTACCGCCGAAGAACAGATCGACTACCTGGAAGAACTGATCAACAAATTCCCAATCGACTCCATCGAAGACGGTATGAGCGAAAACGACTGGGAAGGCTGGAAGAAACTGACTGAACGTATCGGCGACCGCTGCCAGTTGGTAGGTGATGACCTGTTCGTTACGAACGTTGACTTCCTCGCAATGGGTATCGAGAAGGGATGTGCAAACTCTATCCTGATCAAAGTAAACCAAATCGGTTCGCTGACCGAAACTCTGAACGCTATCGAAATGGCTCACCGTCATGGCTATACGACTGTCACTTCCCACCGCTCCGGCGAAACGGAAGACGCAACGATTGCAGACATCGCAGTAGCTACGAATAGCGGACAGATCAAGACCGGTTCATTAAGCCGTTCGGACCGTATGGCTAAATATAACCAACTGCTCCGCATCGAAGAAGAACTCGGTGACTTGGCTGTATACGGATATAAGAGAATCAAATAATCTTTATTCTCTTTTCAGATATCTTTCCCCCGGGCAATGTGTTGTCCGGGGATTTTTTTATATATTTGATGACTTACAAACGACCTGAAGCATTTTGCTACGTATCATATAGTAAACAGGAATAAATAATGATGAATCAGGAAAAAATACAGGAACTGGTCAGCCGAAGTCAGCAGGACGACAAAAGGGCCTTCGCCCTACTGGTTTCAGAATTCCAGCCACTGGTATTCCGACTAGCTTTCCGTTTACTTTGTGATGAAGAGGAAGCCAGAGACATAACACAAGAAACATTTGTAAAAGTATGGTTATCCCTGAAAACGTACAATCAGGAAAACCGCCTGTCAACCTGGCTTTACAAAATCACCTGTAACACCTGTTACGACCGTTTGCGTTCGTTACGCCATTCTCCGCTGGATAATGAATCCGCCTTTTCCGATTCGGTAAATATTCCTTCTGACGATCATATTGAGATATCTCTTTCCAACAAGCAGTTGAAAGAACTGATATTGCGATATACCAACGAACTGCCTCCCCAGCAGAAACTCGTTTTCACGCTTCGGGATGTCGAAGAGTTGGAGGTAGCAGAAGTACAGATTATCACAGGATTATCGCCCGAAAAGATAAAAAGTACCTTGTACCTTGCCAGAAAGAACATACGTAATAAAATGAATCAAATAGATCCCGACTTATGAAACAAGAAGATAAACAGTATGAAAAATGGCTGACCGAAGTCAAAAGTAACCAGCCGATATTGGAAAATCCGGAGGAACTGACCGCTACCATCCTCAACAGAATATCCGGGATCTCACCGGAAAGGAAACGGAGAAAGTTTCTCATAGGAGCATGGGCATCCGGCATTGCCGCCTCATTATTACTCCTGCTATTCATCAATGACACTTGCTTCACTTCTGTCCCTCACCGGACAGAAATGCAAAATGAATATGATAACTGGTCAAACAGCATTCCATTACCTGACAACTGGGAAGAAATGCGACTGCTGGAAAAGAATACTTATCTATCCTCTCAATATATACAACACCGGAAATCCCGGAAGATGCAAATCTTACAAGTCATCAAAAAAAAACGATTAAAATAGACAGAATATGAAAACCAACTATTTCTTAATAACCATGCTACTGTTACTTAGCATGACTTCTTGCAGCACCTATTATCGGATGACTTCACGGGTTGAAAGGGACGGAAGTATGTACAGAGAAATCTATGCACAAGGTGATTCCGCTTTCATCGCAGGAGATAAGACACATAATCCATTTCTGTTTCAACCGAATGCCAACTGGCAATTAGTAAATCTAGACTCTACAATTAAATTCAACTTCTGGGGCGAAGAAGAAAAGCTGAATGTAAAAGCCTGCCAAAAACTCTCCGGAGTAGATGGAGAATACTTCACTGTTGACAAAGGTAAAGAGCATCTGAGTGCCATGGCTATACCTATGGAACGGGTAAAGAAGAGTTTCAGATGGTTCTATACCTATTATATATATACCGCCACTTACAAAGAACTTCAGGACAAAGGTCCTGTACCTCTTGACAATTATCTGAATAAGGAAGAGCAAATGATTTGGCTTCATGGAAACGATGATGCCTTCAGAGGCATGAACGGCATCGAAATGAATGATAAACTGGATAAACTCGAAGCTAAATTCGGAGAATGGTATAACCGCAATGTCTATGAGATCAATTGGGAAGTCATCCGCCACTTCACTTCTTTACAAGGAGATACCGCTTGCCTGCAGTGTCTGGAGGAATTGAAAGATTCTGTCTACAAGAAACATTCGTCAGAAAAAGGCGACAGTATGGGAGACGCTGATATCGAGGAGGTCTGCGGTATGTTTGATAAAGCTTGCAGTACGAAATACTTTTCGGACCTTTATAAAACAAATAAAGAAATGATGGATGCCCTGTGCGAAGAGAAAATCAACATCGCCGAAGTCTTCTATCATGCTATACAATTTGAGTTGACACTGCCGGGCAGACTGCTCACCTCTAACGCCAAAGTTCTGAAAGATAATGTAGTCATTTGGAAAATAGACGGCTTCCGGCTTCTCGCTGGTGATTATATACTTACCGCAGAGTCACGGGTCATTAATTACTGGGCATTCGGGATTACTTTATTCATGATGCTGTTTGTCTTAGGAATTTTCATCAAATTATACAGGAGGAGATCATAAAAGCAGTAACAAATAGCATCGTCGTTTTCAGACTCTTGCAGCAGTCCTCAACCGGATGATTGATAATCATACTGTATAGCAGATAAGCCTTTTCGTTTCATCAAGTAAATCATTCCATTCATCAGATTAATTTGAGTACGCGAAACCATCAGGGTAATTTTGAGGTCAGAAATCAATTAAACTATTTAAATGATGAAGACTCTTAAAATCTATTTCCTGCTTATGCTGCTGATTCAGACAATCAGCATATCCGCACAGTCAGTCATATCGGGTAAAATAACCAATAACGACAGTTCACCCATAGTCGGCGCGACAATATTGTTATCAAACGGTATGGACTCTACCTATATAACAGGGACGACCTCCGACTTGGACGGACGATTTAAAATGATAAATGTCAAATCGGGCAATTACTTTCTTTCCTTGTCAATGATCGGATATAAGAAAGCAAATATCCCCCTGCAGATCAAGGAAAGCATGAATCTGGAATTGGGTGACATTACACTGGAAGAAGATTCTTATATATTGTCTACTGTAAATATAATCGGCAAGCGCCCTCCAATCAAGGCCGAACCGGGAAAGATGACAGTCAACTTATCATCTGCCCTATTGAGTACGGACGGTAATATACTGGATGCACTGAGAAAACTACCGGGAGTAATCGTTCAGAATGACGGAACAATTATTCTTAATGGCAAATCAGGGGCGAATGTTTTAATGGATGATAAAGTGACCTATTTATCGGGAGAGAACCTCATCAATTACCTGCGCTCCATCCCTGCCAGTTCTATTGAAAATATAGAACTGATATCCCAGCCATCATCAAAACACGATGCTTCAGGCAGTTCGGGCATCATTAACATTCAAAAAAAGAAAATCAAAGAACAAGGTATAAGCCTTACAGCTTCCTCCGGTCTGGAACAAGGAAAACATACTAAAGGGAATGAAAACCTGACTCTGAACTTTCACCACAATAAATTGAATATGTATGCCGACTATTCTTATTATTGGGGAAAAGATTTTATAGAACTATCGGTTTCCGGTCATTACCTGGATCCGATGACTTTAAAACCTCTTGAACTGAGAAAAGATTTTGATAGTGATATAAACCGGCAATACAAAGGGCATTATATCAAAACAGGGGTCGATTATGACTTGTCGGAGAAGATAGCCATCGGAACATACTTCTCATCAAGCTGGCTCAATAGGAACAAACAAGAAGTGACTGTATCTGACTTTTTTAATAACGACAAGACTCAAAGCGACTCAACCTTAACAGCGTTAAGCACACCGGACTATAGCTACACCAATATCATAGGGGGAGCGAACATGATATACAAATTTGCGAAAACAGGAAAATGGGATGCTTCTTTTGATTATCAGCTTTTTAATCAAGAGGATAACCATCTGCTGAAATCCTTTTTTCAGACAGGTATTCATCCGGTAAAAGGAGACACATTGTCCGGTATAACCAATGGGGACATTAAAATATACAGCGGACAAACTAATTTGAGCTATGATATCTCTGACAAGTTCGGAATAACCACCGGGCTCAAATCGGTTTTCGTACATATAAGCAGTGATGCCTTATACAAAAACCTGATTGCCGGTGATTGGAGAGAAGACAGTGATCTCAGCAGTAGTTTTGCTTATCATGAGAATATCTACGCAGGGTATCTTCAGCTAAACGCTAAATGGTCTGCCAGATTTTCAACAGAAATAGGCTTACGATTAGAAAGTACATATACAAAAAGCAATTATAATTCAGCCGTTCAGGACTCGGTATTCAACCAAAGCTATGTACACCTCTTCCCTACTTTGATGGTTCAATATCAGCTTTCCGAAAATCATAATTTGTCTATGGCATACAGCCGTCGCATCGTCCGCCCCAATTACAGAAATATGAATCCTTTCGTTGAGGTCAGAGACCAGTTTTTATATGAACAAGGAAATACCGAATTAAGACCAGAACTAATAGATAATATAGAAATCTCATGGCTACTCAAAAAACGATATTCATTCAATGTATTCTACTCTCACAGGAGTGATCCTATCTCGTTAAGTTTTTTAGTCGAAGATAATAACCGTGTCTTACTAATGCCGCAAAATTTATCAGGCAATAACTCATTCGGAGTAAGAGCCGGCTTGAATAACCTAAAACCATTCCAATGGTGGACATCCCATATAAACGGATCTTTAACTTATAAGAAATTCAGTTGGGCAACACTTGGGAAAACACTAAAAAATGAAGTGACAACACCCATGCTACATATCAGCAATCAATTTACATTACCATACGGCTGGGATGCGGAAGCCCTCGGATTTTATAGTGGAGAAATGATTGAAGGACAGACCAGAGTGAAACCTTTATGGACAATATCTCTCGGAGTCCGCAAAAACCTGTGCAATAACAAATTTAGTTTGTATATTTACGCACATGATATATTTCATTCGAACCGCCCCCATGTAAGTATGGAGACTAACTATCTGTATTACGCGTCTCAGGAAAAAAACGACAGCAGAATGATAGGCATATCGCTCAGTTATCGTTTCAATCGAGGCAAAGAGATTAAGAAATCTCAGAATGAAAACAGAATAGAAGAAAGTAAACGGATAGGTTTGTAGTATCAAAGATTAAAATAGCAACTAATGAACTTAAAGTACGAATGGATTAACACCCTATTTATAATACTGCCACTTTCCTTGTGCGTATTTATTATTGTAGATATCGCTTATAATGAGCGAATATGGGAACTGGATACTTTTGCCGTAAAAGCACGTTTACAGGCATTGGGCATCACTGTTGCTTACTTCTATCTTTTAAACTATATTTTTAAGCGGGTAGCCCGCTTCTTTATCGACAAAAGCAAAGATGAGAAGAAAGCAAACTGGAAAGAATACGTATGGGTGTTTCTGATAAACTTCGTCTTCCTAAATATCATGCATACATTCATTATGTTTTGCATAACGATGGCCGGGACTTTCAAATGGGGCGAATCGGCATTGATCAATGTGACAGGAGCTCTCCTGGCGTTTCTATATTATATAATGATACGCAATAGAATTTTATTCAAGAGTCTTATCGAGCAAAGCCTTCAATTAGAAAAAGTAAAAGTCGACCAACTGGAGACCGAACTTAAATTTCTGAAATCCCAATATCATCCGCATTTCCTGTTCAATGCTTTAAATACCATCTATTTTCAAGTGGATGAGAATAACAAAGTAGCCAAACAAAGTATCGAGCAGCTCTCCGACCTGTTGCGATATCAGCTTTATGATATAGAAAAGGAAGTGACGATGGAACAGGAAATAAATTACCTGAGATCATATATTGCCTTTCAGCAATTGCGGATGAGCGAAAGGCTTATGTTGGATTTATATTTCGACCCGCAACTAAAAGAGCAAAAAATACATCCTTTATTACTTCAGCCACTGATCGAGAATGCTTTCAAATACGTAAGAGGAGATTACAAAATAAAACTGGAAATCAAAGTTGACGGAAACCAGATTCAGTCTGAGATAAAAAATTCAATATCCTCCTCCCCATCTACTGCCAACAAAAAAGAGAAAGGGATAGGCATTGAGAATTTAAAACGCCGGCTTGACCTTCTGTATCCTGAAAAATACAGCTTAGACTTCAAACAAACAGACCATATGTTTATCGCTAAATTAACCATAAACACTGATTGATATGAAAATAAAATGTATCATTACAGATGATGAACCTATAGCAAGAAAAGGCTTGCGAGGGTATATCGAAAAAGTAGATTTCCTCACCTTGACCGGAGAGTGTGAAGATGCCGTCCAACTAAATACAATACTGAAGACCCAAGAAATAGACCTTCTGTTTCTTGATATCGAAATGCCCGAAATGACAGGTATAGAACTGTTGTCTAATCTAACAAATCCGCCCAAAGTTATTATTGTATCAGCTTATGAACAATACGCCCTAAAAGGATATGAGTTTAATGTAGTGGATTATCTTTTAAAACCTGTATCTTTCGATCGTTTTATCAAATCTGTCAACAAAATCTACGATTTGTTACAAACGGAGCAAAAAGAAAAGAATGATTATATATTTGTGAAGAGCAACAAACTATTAAAAAAGATTCTGTTCAAGGATATTCTCTACATTGAAAGCATGGAAAACTATGTTGTCATTCAGACAGTCTCATGCAAGGAAGTAGTGTATACTACTCTGAAACAACTCAATGATTCATTGCCGAAGGATGTTTTTCAACAGACTCACCGCTCATATATTGTGAATCTTGAAAAGGTTACTGCTATTGACGGCAATCAGCTGACCCTCTCCTCTTACAAAATACCAGTAGCCCGGACCTTCAGAGACAGTATCTTCAACCTGATACTGAATAACCGGCTAATAATCAAAAGCTAAACCGGAGCGACACAGGATATAAAAGAAAAAGCATCCAAGTAAAATACCTGAATGCTTTTTTCTTTCTGAGCCTCTTGTCGGATTCGAACCAACGACCCCGAGATTACAAATCACGTGCTCTGGCCAACTGAGCTAAAGAGGCGGGTGGGTAAGCTTACTATATCGCGCCGCTACAACCAACTACCTTTGCTGCGATCAAGCCCTGGAGGATTCGAAGGGAGCTGGCCGTATAGGACTTACCCGTTTTGCGGTTGCAAAGGTAGGCATTTTTATGGATTCTGCAATAGCTGTAGGTAACTTTTTTGCATAAAAGGAAGTAATACTCTACGTTTCAAGCAATTAAAAATCAAAAAAAATATTCGAGTGCCAACTTTTACTGCTTTATTAACTTTAACAACCATATTCCCTTTACCAACCGATATTATTTGTACCTTTGTGCGCAATTTATTAACGAAGATGACAGAGAACAGAAGCTATTTACAGAAATATGCCATGCACTTTGGCACGTATATGGGAATCTATTGGATATTGAAGTTCATTTTATTTCCGTTGGGATTTCACATCCCTTTCCTTTCACTATTATTTGTAATCCTGACGTTGGCAGTGCCGTTCATTGGTTATCACTACGTGAAGATGTATCGTGACAAAATATGTGGAGGAAGTATCCAATTCTCTCATGCGGTTCTCTTTACCATATTCATGTATATGTTTGCTTCCCTGCTGGTAGCCGTTGCACACTACGCCTATTTCCAGTTCATTGACCACGGCTTTATCATCAACTCCTATATCCAGTTATGGGACGAACTGATGACTAAAACACCCGCTTTGATGGAAAATCAAGAGATAATAAAAGAAACGATAGATACTGCCCGTTCACTTACTTCCATCAATATTACCATGCAACTCCTGTCATGGGATGTATTCTGGGGAAGTTTACTGGCCATTCCTACCGGATTGATGGTAATGAAGAAAGCACGACCGGAAAACAATACCCCGGCCCAATCATAATTCGTAATTCATAATTATTAAAAATGAATATATCAGTTGTAGTCCCATTATTCAATGAAGAAGAGTCACTGCCCGAACTCTACGCTTGGATAGAACGGGTAATGAAAGCCAACGGATTCTCATTCGAAGTGATTTTCGTTAACGACGGAAGTACAGACCGTTCATGGGAGGTAATAGAAAAACTCAAGGCCCAATCGGACTGCGTAAAAGGCATCAAGTTCCGCCGCAATTACGGTAAATCACCCGCACTCTACTGCGGATTTGCAGAAGCACAAGGAGATGTGGTGATCACAATGGATGCCGACTTACAGGACAGCCCGGACGAAATACCGGAGTTATACCGGATGATTACGGAAGACGGATACGATCTGGTGTCCGGATGGAAGCAAAAAAGATATGATCCGCTATCAAAGACACTGCCGACAAAGTTATTCAATGCTACCGCACGTAAAGTATCAGGTATTCCAAACCTGCACGACTTCAACTGCGGTCTGAAAGCCTATCGCAAAGATGTCGTGAAAAACATCGAAGTATATGGCGAAATGCACCGCTATATCCCCTACCTTGCAAAGAATGCCGGATTCCAGAAGATAGGTGAAAAGGTAGTACACCACCAGGCACGTAAATATGGCTCTACCAAATTCGGATTCAACCGTTTCTTCAACGGATATCTGGATTTGATTTCTCTTTGGTTCCTGTCTAAATTCGGAGTGAAGCCGATGCATTTCTTCGGATTATTAGGATCGCTTATGTTCTTTATCGGAATGATCTCCGTTATCATGGTAGGTGTCAGCAAACTGCACGCAATGTACAACGGTCTCCCCTACCGGCTTGTAACCGATTCTCCTTATTTCTATCTATCGCTCACAGCGATGATTATCGGTACACAGTTATTCCTTGCCGGATTCCTGGGAGAACTGATCTCACGTAATGCCCCCGAACGGAACAATTATCAGATAGAAAAGAAAATTTAATTCACGCCCAATAACCGATTATGAAGAATTTAATTCGTATCTTTTTAATAGTAGTAATTGTTGGTGCAGGTATAAGCATCGGCAGTTCGTGTTCGGACGAAAATGATTGCTCGCTGGCGGGACGCCCCATGATGTACTGCACATTGTACACAATTGACGAGATAACCGATCTCAGGGTAAATGACACACTGGACTCATTAACAATTACAGCATTGGGAACAGACTCAATCATTCTCAACAACCAGAAAAAAGTACATACGCTGATGTTACCGTTACGCTATACCAGCGATACTACTGTATTTATACTCTGGTACAATCCGAATAGTCCTACTAACAAAAAAGATGTTGATACATTATATATTATACAAAAAAACACACCGTATTTTCAATCAATGGAATGCGGATATATGATGAAGCAGAACATTCTCAGTACCAAATTTGGAAATACCAAAAATAGTTCGGAAAGAATAGATTCTCTACATATACAAAATAAAGAAGCCAATACAAATGAAATTGAGAATTTACAAATATTCTATAGATATCGCGACCGCACGCCTCCTACGATTGAGTAGTGTGCTACTCCTCTTTTGTATTGGAATCCCGACAATTGCTCAACAACAACGACCGACTCCCGTACAAAAAAGAGACCAGAAGAAGAAAGAGGCTGTAGTCGATACCATCCCGTTTTATAATGGGACGTATGTCGGTGTGGACATATACGGCATCGGAAGTAAAATGCTAGGTGGCGACTTCATGAGTTCCGAAGTCAGCATAGGCGTCAACCTTAAAAACAAGTTTATCCCGACCATCGAGTTTGGTATGGGAGGAACAGATACATGGAATGAAACGGGAATACACTACAAAAGTAAGACCGCCCCATTCTTCCGGATTGGTGTAGACTATAATACGATGGCAAAGAAAAAGGAGAAAAACAGCTATCTATATGTAGGTCTCCGCTATGCGTTCAGTTCATTCAAGTATGATGTATCGACCCTGCCGGTTGACGATCCGATTTGGGGAGGAAGTATCGGAAATCCGAGTCTGGAAGACGACTACTGGGGAGGAAGCGTTCCTTTCAGTCATTTAGGGATGAAAGGGTCTATGCAGTGGTTTGAATTAGTGGTAGGTGTCAAAGTACGCATTTACAAGAATTTCAATATGGGCTGGTCTGTACGCATGAAATATAAGACAAATGCTTCGACCAATGAATACGCCAACCCTTGGTATGTGCCCGGCTACGGAAAATTTAAATCAAATAACATGGGAATTACCTATTCCCTCATTTACAAATTACCTCTTTAAAGAATAATGACAGGACTAGAGATTTGGCTGCTTGCAATAGGCTTAGCGATGGATTGTTTCGCTGTTTCAATTGCAAGCGGTATTATTTTGAAACGTACTCAATGGAGACCGATGCTGGTCATGGCTTTGGCGTTCGGACTTTTTCAGGCTCTGATGCCATTCATTGGATGGATGTTTGCAAAGACTTTCAGCCACCTGATAGAAAGTGTAGACCACTGGATCGCCTTCGCTATCCTTGCCTTCTTGGGCGGACGTATGATTCTTGAATCTTTTAAAGACGAGGACTGCCGTCAGACATTTAACCCCGCAAGTCCGAAAGTCGTATTCACAATGGCGATAGCGACAAGTATCGATGCACTGGCAATAGGCATCTCCTTTGCCCTGCTCGGAATCAACAACTATACCGAAATCCTCTCTCCTATCCTTATCATCGGATTCGTATCATTCGTCATGTCGCTCATTGGCCTTTACTTCGGTATCAAATGTGGTTGTGGATGTGCACGGAAATTAAAGGCGGAATTATGGGGTGGCATCATTCTAGTCGCTATCGGATTAAAAATATTGATAGAACATCTATTCTTACAATAATAAGCATTGGTTCCTCTAATAAAAAAAACAGAAAAACGTATGAAAACAAAAAAGAGTTTCCTTTGGCTGGCCTTCCTCATCTTGGCAACGATCTGGATATTAGCCAGACGTAACCAAAAAGCAGAGTTTAATACCGCCAGTGGTTTTGTGTTTGGGACAGTATACAAGATCGCGTATCAACATGACGCTGATCTGAAACCGGAGATTGAAGCGGAATTAAAACGTTTCGACCAGTCTCTCTCACCGTTCAATGACAGTTCGGTCATTAGTCGCGTCAATCGCAACGAAGAGTTGGTGACAGACAGCTTTTTCCAAACTTGCTTCAACCGTTCTATGGAAATCTCCCGTGAAACAAAAGGAGCTTTTGACATAACGATAGCCCCTCTTGCCAATGCTTGGGGATTTGGCTTTAAGAAAGGCGCTTTCCCTGATTCATTGATGATAGACAGCCTGCTACAGATTACCGGTTACGAAAAAGTGAAGCTGGAAAACGGAAAGGTAGTCAAGCAAGATCCGCGTGTAATGTTAAGTTGCAGTGCGGTTGCAAAAGGCTATTCGGTAGATGTAATAGCCCGTCTACTCGATCGGAAAGGAATCAAAAACTATATGGTAGATATAGGTGGTGAAGTAGTAGTAAAAGGTAAAAATGCGACAGGAGATCTGTGGCGTATCGGAATAAACAAGCCGTACGACGACTCATTAGCTGTTAAGCAAGATATACAAGTAGTACTCAACCTGACAGATTTAGGTATGGCTACTTCGGGAAACTACCGCAACTATTATTATAAGGATGGCAAAAAGTATGCTCATACCATCGACCCCAGAACAGGTTATCCGGTACAGCACAGTATCCTGTCTTCTACTGTGATTGCCGAAGACTGTATGACTGCTGATGCTTTGGCTACCTCTTTCATGGTAATGGGACTGGAAGAAGCTGAAAAATTCTGTAAAGCAAATCCTATGATCGATGCCTACTTTATATATAGCGACGAAAATGGAGAGTTTAAGACTTACTATACGGATGGCATGAAAAAATACATCGCACAATAAAGTTGCTATTTACTTTTCCACACTCTTCACAAGGACATAGCTATCAGTACATCAGCTACTTTCTGTGAACCCACGATAAAATTATCACTTTTCACAGCCTTCACGTTCTTCACCGTGAAGGCTGTTTTACATCTCTCGACACTCCATAGTAACCGGGTGCAGGTACATACATAGGCTGATTGCGCAACCCCACATTGACCAACTTGCCTTCTTTACGCAAACGTACCAAATGCGTTTTAGCGGTTGTTCTTGCCAAGCCGCATACTTCCTGAAAATCGCGACGGGTCATCAGCTGATGCTCGGCAAAATAATCTTTCAGCCGGATATCAATCTCTACTTCCGAAATCTTTTCTGAATGGCGGACATACTTTGACTGGTTGGCACGAATACCAAGCAAATTGCCTTTCAGTTCACTGTCCGGTCGGAAACGAACGGTCTTGAATGCTACCTTATTTGTCTTGTGCGGAGTGCTGCGGGTCACTTTTTCCGTTGCCGTCAACGTGGGATAAAAATAGCCGATCCCCTTCAGATGAACTTCCCGGCCTTCACGTAACTCTTCACCGAAAAGTTGGGCCAACGTGTCGAGCGCACTTTTCACATCACCCACCGTCAGCGAACTGCGTTCGTGGATTTTATAACACAGCTTATCCGTGTCCACCTTTCCGTTCATAAAGATGCGCGGGTGCAACGTGGCTTCCTCTTCCGAAAAGGCATTGGGATTCTCATACCAATCAAATACAATAGACATTGTTTCTTATCTAATTTAAGTAAGTTATTTATTATAAGACAACTCTTGTCGGCAATTCAGTCAACTTATGTCATCTATTCAGCCGACTATAGTCAGCTTATTAGACGACATTAGTCGTCTTTCAACAAGTAAGCTTCAAAAATACGATAAAATTATGACTTATCAGCATAAGAAAGCATGTTTTTCATTCCAAAAGAAAATAAACTTTTTCTTTGTTAAATGCTTGCAAACCCCATATCTCATGTTATACCTTAGCAGCATCAACCGGTGGTGAAAACAATCATTATTTATCAAAAAAGAATAACATGAAAGCATTAGAATACAATTCAAAACATCTGGCGAAAAAAATACGCCAATTAATGAAAGAATCGGAACGCGTTTCCGACCATAAAACAAAGAACAAGGCGAATGAAGAAACAGACAAGAAGCAACCCGTTCTTCTGACGCAACATGTAACCGACTTTTTGAAAACGCGATACGACTTCCGCTATAATATGCTGACAGAAGAGACTGAATTCCGTCCGTCCGGACAGTGTACCGTCTCCTTTCAACGCATAGATAAGCGGGAACTGAACACTTTTTGTCTGGAAGCCCACGGAGAAGGGATTAACTGCTGGAATAAAGATCTGCAAAGATATATTTATTCCACACAGATAGAAAGTTATCACCCTTTCCGGCTTTATATGGACGAACTTCCCGGCTGGGACGGAACCGGACGCTTGGAATCCCTTGCCAGACGAGTGTCTGATAATCCGCTGTGGATAAAATGTTTTCGTATTTGGATGCTCGGGCTTGCCGCCCAGTGGATGGGTACGACGCAGACACAGGCAAACAGCGTCGCTCCGATACTCATCAGTGAAGAACAAGGACGCCATAAATCTACTTTCTGCCGCACATTGATGCCACCACAGTTAGCCCGTTACTATTCGGACAACCTGAAACTCACCGCACAAGGAAACCCCGAACGTCTTTTAGCCGAGATGGGGTTACTGAACATGGATGAGTTTGACAAATACGGACCTCAAAAGATGCCACTACTGAAAAACCTGATGCAAATGTCCAGCCTCAACATCTGCAAAGCCTATCAGAAGAATTTTCGGTCACTCCCTCGCATCGCGTCTTTCATCGGCACAAGCAATCGCACCGATCTGCTGAGTGATCCGACAGGCAGCCGCCGGTTTATCTGTATCGAAGCAGAACATGACATCGACTGCACCGGCATTGAGCACACACAAATCTACGCTCAGCTGAAAGCAGAACTTCTCGCTGGTACTCGTCATTGGTTCAGTAAAGAGGAAGAAAATGATTTGCAGTACCACAATCTCGCATACTATCGTGTCAATCCTATCGAGGATATAGTGCGAAACACATACATTCCTGCTGCCTCGGACGAACCGGACTGTCTATCGCTCTCCGCCGTCATCATTCATCAAGAATTAAAAAAGAAGTTCCCGACTGCCTTACGTAATTGTACTCCTATCCAACTGGCACAAATGCTGACGGCAGCAGGAATCAGCCGCCAGCACACCAGGTTGGGGAATGTGTATCTGGTGAAGAGAGTGAAAGAGGATGAAGGGTGAAAACTTACTTTTCATTCACAGTAAATATCCAATAATCAAAGACATATCGTTATGTGAAAGGAATGGAGAATGGATTGTGTGTAAGATGTATATTACTTGTAAAAGAGAAAAAGCCCGGAAAAGACTTGCGCCATCAACAGAAAAAGTTTACTTTTGTAAAGTTCCAGCTAGTCATTTTAAATAATGACATGGGACTTACATATTGAGAGACGTTTTCATGCGTTAATCTTCGACCTTTTGAATCTCGCAAATCCAAAACTCAGAGAAGATAAAGCAACAAAGGCGTCTACGTGGTATGATCGTACCATTTTCTATACGTGCTAATGAACAATTGGCAAAAGGAAGTGTATATCATACAGGCGTGGGCTAACTGGCGTTGCTTATCCTCTGAGGAAGGCAATGCGAGAGCCTAAAAGGTGGGATAAGCAGATCAGGCTCCCACGTCTTCTCGTATGTATAAACATCAACATAACACACACCGCTGAGCATGGAGGCCGATCAGCAGAACACAGCATCCTTATGATTCATATCGGCAAACAAATCAGACAAAAAATGGAAGAACACCAAAAAACAGTAGTCTGGCTAGCAAAACGTTTATCATGCAGCAGGGCAAACGTATACAAGATTTTTGAAAAATATTCTGTAGATACAGAAATGCTCGCCAGAATATCTACTATCCTAAATTTTGATTTCTTCTCACTCTATTCGGAAGATATAAAGAAGAAAAACAATCAAGAATAACTATCATCAACAGTTAAAGCAGTAAGCTTTTGCTACATCGTGTCTCCGATTGATTTACATGTCAACCAATCGGAGACACGATATTTAATATATAATTCCATAATTCGTTATGTTTGCACTCAAAGATATTCATTATAGACATATCGTAATGAATGGCAGTATCCGAAAAGCCCAAACAGAGTAGGAATTATTAAAGATATATATTAATCATGGGATTCTGGAATACTTTTTTCAGCGGACAACGATGCGAACATTGTAACAGCTATAACACTGTAAATATCGATTTTCGAGATTTATCCAGCGAAGATCAGAAAATGTATTGGGATACGGTAGGTAATGTCCGCCCGAAAGATGTTTACCGATGCAAAGATTGCGGTCAATTGACTATTATTTGTCAAGACAGAAGAAAGTATTGGACACATCCTGCAAAATAACAATTCAGTAAAGATGATTATATTAGAAATTATAGGAGGTCTTCTTGCCCTATTCCTTGCCGCACAAATTCTAGGGCGACTAGCGCGTTTCGTATGGATACCTATTTTATCATCCATTATAGCGGGACTGGTTGTTGGTATCAGCAACCAATCACTCTGGGGAGGAATAGGAACCGGAATAGCGGTTCTTATCGTATTTTGTATATCGGCTGCTATTGTCGGAGGCAATTGACCTTTATATATTACAAAAGACATGGAAAAAAGAACCTTCAGATATGAAAAACTAAAAAGATGCACATGTACTCTATATATGACGGAGACCTGTAACCTGAATTGCATCTACTGCTATGAACACATAAAAGGTAAAAATTTAATGCCTTTGAATATAGCTCAAAGAGGCATAAAATCCACTTTCGAACGTGCTATAAAAGAACAAATAGATTATGTTGAAATATTATTTCATGGTGGAGAACCATTTATGGCATTTCAACGAATTAAGGATATTTGCGAATGGTTATGGACGCAAGAGTGGCCGATAAAATATATTTGCTATACAACAACCAATGGCACTCTTATACATAATGAAGTGAAAGAATGGCTCATTAAAAATAAAGAAAGATTTATTGTCGGACTAAGTTTGGACGGAACCCGTGAAATGCATAATCGCAATCGTTCAAATTCTTATGATAAGATTGATATCAACTTTTTTATTGAAAACTGGCCTGAACAGGGAGTGAAAATGACTCCTTCTCCCGGAACATTAGAATCATTGGCAGAAGGTGTCATTCATATACATGAATCAGGCTTTAGCCGCAATAATTGTACTTTTGCCAGCGGAGTTGCCTGGGATAAAGATGAATTTGGGGAAATAATAGATTATAAACGAATACTTCAGGAACAATTAATGAAACTTGCCGTATATTATCTAGATCACGCGAATACATTGCCTGTGGAAATGTTAAATATGAAATTTATAGCTGTGGCAGCAGGCATGAATAATATGCTTGACAAGCTATGCGGAGCAGGTACTATAATGCGTTGCTGGACACCGGATGGTCAGTGTCTTCCTTGTCATTTGTTTTATGAAGTCAGCAAAGAAAAAGAAATAAAATTAGATTATATTAATTTTTCTTCACCCTGCCACTTATCAGACACACGGTGCAAAGGATGTATCCTTGAGCCTGTCTGCCCTACTTGTTATGGTGGAAACTACATTACCTATGGTGATATATCAAAACGTGACCCTTATACTTGCACCATTACAAAGATCCGTGCATTGGCAGGTTCATGGATGATAGGACAGATGTTGGAAACACCCGAAAAATACAGAGCTCTCAAAGATTTTAGCGACGAAGAATTAGCAATGACTGCTAAAGGAGTCATTCTGACGCAATCTTTTCTGGAAGAGACAGGATTTATAAAAGAGCTTCAAAACGGTTAATTGTCCTTTCCAAAAACAGGGCAAATCATTCAAATATAGTAATTATGAACTTTAAATTGACAAACCTATCAGCCATCCAACAAAAATATGGCAAGACAATGGAACTGTTGAAAGACACAACATGGGGAATATGTGCGAACAGTTGCGGATGTTCCGGTGATTGCGGTTCTAACTGGATGCAATCATAAGAGCATATGGGAAGAGCAGACTCTCTTCCCATATGCTTTTCTAAGATAATAACAAACAAGAAGACAAATGAAAGAACATATAAATGTAGCCAAAGATTTTATTGACTTTGTATCTAAAAGTCCTACCAAATATCATGCGGTAAAGAATATCAAATCCAAACTTTTACAGCACAAATTCGAATCACTGTCTATTGACGGAAAATGGGAATTAAAGCCACATGGAAGATATTTCATCGAACAGGATAACTCGGCATTAATCGCATTCTGCATGAGTTTTCGTGAACCTAAAATAGAATCAATCATAAAGGAGGGAATACGCCTTGTATGCGCTCACACAGATTCACCAGCTTTTAAAGTAAAACCGGTAGCCCAAATGATAACCTCGGATGGCTATATACGATTGAATACTCAGGGATACGCATGGCCCATTCTGTCAACATGGTTTGATCGTCCTTTATCATTGGCAGGAAGAGTTGCATTAAAAGGAAAATCCATTTTTCAACCACTTATACGCCTGATTGATGTGGAAGACCCCATACTGATAATTCCCAATGTGGCTTTTCATCTGACAAAAGGAAAAACAGAAAGCGGAATCTCCAAACAAAAAGAGATGTTGCCAATTATGGGAATGACCGATAAAAAAGATGAAAACGAAAATATACTTTTTGATCTCATGGCTCATAAATTGGATGTGTCAAAAGAAGATATCCTGGATTATGAACTATATCTCTATCCGGTAGAGAAGGGACGATTGGTAGGAGTGAATTCTGATTTCATAGTTACTCCCCGCCAAGATGATTTAGTCATGGTATATGCAGCACAAAAGGCTTTGACTGACGTAAACCTTGAACTTGAGAAAATCAACCTTTCGGGGACTGAAGCCGAAAGGGAGCTATCCAATACAAATGCAGATGATGTAATAAAAATGATAGTTTTTTTCGATGCCGAAGAGGAAACAAACTCAACATTAGGTGGTGCTGACACTCCCTTCTTGAGAAATGTACTAACTAAAATAGCCAAAAGCGTAGGAGGCAATGAGGAAGATGTGATGAAACTAATTAATCACTCATTCGCAGTATCCTTGGATACTTCTTTTGCAGCACACCCCAACTACATGGAATGTGGAGATCCCACATGTTCTCCGGTAATAAACAAAGGAGTCGTTATAAAATATGATGCTAATATGCATTATGCTACAACTGCATTTTCTTCCGCCGTATTTCAAGAAGCATGCCATAGGGGAAATATTCCTTATCAGAAGGCAGCCGCTAATTCAGACCTCAGAACGGGAGGCACTGTAAGTGCATTTATGCAAACGCAGGTGGAAATGAAATGTGTAGAGATCGGTATTCCTACTTGGGCTATGCACTCAGCCTATGAGAGCTGTGGAACTACTGACCTCTTCAATTTAACAAGTAGCTTAAAAAACTTTTGGTTAATGCGCGATTGAAGCTCTTTACCACTGGATAATAAGATAGCGAAAACGGTTAATTGCCCTTACCATGAAACAGGGTAAATCACTAAAATATCAGTATTATGAATTTTAAATTGACTAACTTATCTACCATCAATGAAAAATATGGTAAGTCAATGGAACTATTGAAAGACACGACTTGGGAAATATGTGCTAATAGTTGTGGATGTTCCGGAGATTGCGGTTCTAACTGGATGCGCAGTTAATTTGAAACAAGTACATTAAAAAAACGGAGATAAAATCAGTTGCGTTTTATCTCCGTTTAATTTCTACTTCAGAAACACAAAATAAACTGCAGCAATCAAACAAACGAATGCTGCCAAGTGATTCCATTGCAACGTTTCCCCCTTAAAGAAAATAGTTGTAAAAACGGTAAAAACAACCAATGTTATCACCTCTTGGATTATCTTCAACTGCATCAGCGAAAATGGACCGCCATTTCCTATAAATCCAATACGATTCGCAGGTATCTGGCATGAGTATTCACTTAACAAAACAGACGTATCCATGTGAGAAAAGATACCAAACTTACAGTTCCCCTAATGCCAGTCAATATATCTCTAATAATGGCTGTTGTGTGTGTGTTAGTTTATCGTTATGCAGTAAAGATGATGATGAAGAAAGACCAGTAATTGAACAAGCTAATCTAATTGGCAAATGGCAATCTACATGGCAAAAACTCATGAAATTGTAAATGATAAAGAAGTCGTTACTTCTGATGAAGCTAAAGAAGAAGTAATGAAACGAACCACTGGACTTTAAAGGATAACAAATTAACGATTTCCTATTCAGATGGCTATTCTGATGTAGTTACAGTAAATGAATTTACAGCCAATAAGCTAATTCTTGCCTTTGAGGATTGGGATAATACAGATGATGGAGGTTTAGAACTGGATGATATTACAACTACTACTTATAAGAAGATAACGAAGTAGTACCTTACACACCTAACCAAATAATTAGAAACAGCATTTGAGAATTAACTCATCTACTGTTTTTTTTGATATATCCAATATTTGATATATATTTGAGACAAAAAATATTATATATCAATTCATGAACGAACATCCTACATATTTATATCACTACACAAGTATAGAAACTCTGGCTTTGATTCTTAAAAACAAAACTATTCGTCTAAAAAGACTGGACTTAGTTGATGATCCAGAGGAACCTAAGACTGAAGATTATGGAGATTTTGGACGCTTTTGTTTTGTTAGCTGTTGGACAAACATGGAAGAAGAATCAATTCCCATGTGGAAATTATACGCTGGTAAAGACATGAAAGGCGTTAGAATAAAGTTACCAGCTTTCATATTACAAAAATACATATTAAATTCATGTTCAGATCAAAGGCATAAACAAAATGAAATAGCTCATGACGAACACAAAATCAGTGGAGAAGATTTCTACAGCTATATTAATCCTGATGATTTATTTAATATTGGATGCAGCACTGCCCCCATACAAGAGAATATATTAATCAATGTAGAATATACGAATGACCAAAAACTTTTATACCCCAAAGTTGCATCATTCAATAAAAATGATAATTCAACTAATTTAAATATTGGTATCGTTGGAAAATATAAACATAAGTATTGGGAATTTCAACAAGAGCTAAGATATAAAATATTTGTAAGTCCCTGGAATAAAGAAGAAGCAATAAACGCCACTCCAGAAAGTATTATTAAAATGTTTAATAGACTTAAATACAGCAAATTGAATTTTGAATATATTGATATGCATATTGATGAAGCAAAATTTGAGGATATGACAATACGATTAAGTCCCAAAGCAACTTTTGCAGAAAGGATTATTATAGAATCTTTACTTAAAGAATATAACCCAAAAGCTGTAATAGAAGAAAGTAATATAAAGATAAGATAGAGATGATTTCACTACATATTACATTTCCCTATAATTCTCTTACTCTAAAAGGGAAAGACGATGAAACTCCTCCAATAATTATTTGGTGACTTATATTGATAACGAAGTGACAGCTTTTGATGAAACTCATTTACTGTTTTTTCTTGCTAACCTTGGCTTTACTAGAATTACTACACAACAGGCATATTTGGAATAGTATTAGCTTGCGTGGCATTAACAGGGATATGGAGGGGGGGGAGTATTTGTGGAGTATTGACCTTTCTTTGTTAAGTCACTACTCCATTATCCATTATGTCATAGATATAGATAAAGACCAAATAATATAATGAAAATACAAACTATTTCATAAACACAAAATAAACAGCCAATATCAAGCAAATAAATGCAGCAATGTGATTCCAGTGCAATGCTTCTCCTTTAAAAAAAACAGTTGTAAAAACTGTAAAAATAACAAGAGTAATCACTTCTTGAATAATTTTCAACTGCATTAATGAAAATGGACCACCATTTCCAATAAAGCCTATGCGATTTGCTGGAATTTGACATGAGTACTCAAAAAAAGCGATTATCCAACTAAAAGTAATAACACCAATTAGAGGAAGAGCAGCAAACCAAGAATACTCTTGTTTCATCTTTAAATGCCCATACCATGCAAAGGTCATAAAGACATTGGATACAATGAGTAATAAAATTGTATAGAAACCTTTCATCTTATTATATACTAAAATTAGTAATTATCAGTCTATTTTATCCGGCAATAATTCTTCCTGCACATTCGTCATGCTCCCCCACAAGCTGTAGCGAGCTTCCGGATTCATCGCTTCCAACTGTCGCAGAATACCCTTCATATCACTTCGACTGGACTGTGATTCATAAGGACAATTCTTCACTTGTTTCCGGTAGTCATGCAATGCAGCTAGTTCAATCAGATCAGCCTCGTGCACCATACACATCGGTCGGATAATTGTCATATCAAATTTCTTCATCACCAAGCGGGGCGGCATCGTACTGAATGCCCCCTGATAAGTAATGTTCATCAACAATGTTTCCAAAATATCATCCATGTGATGTCCTAAAGCAATCTTATTGCATCCTTGCTCCTTGGCAACCGTAAACAGAGCTTTCCGTCGATTCCAGGAACAAAGAAAGCAGGGAGACTTACGCGTATCCGTAGCAGGATCAAAGGACGTTTCGTACTGCACAAAAGGCACTCCAAAAGAGTCACAATATGCTTTCAGATATTCAGTATCACTTTGGTAAGGAATATTATTCATCACCACATGAACAGCTATCACAGAAAACCGAGGCTTATAAATACGCGCCCGCTTGCCCAGCAACTCTACAAGTGCCAACGAATCTTTCCCGCCCGACAGTCCGATAAGGATTTTGTCCCCTTCTTCTATCAGTCCATACTGCACCACTCCTTTATTGAATCGCCGTTCAATACGGCGGATCGTCTTCTCTTCTTCCGTAAATTGTGTCATATCTTCAAAAATCGGCTGCAAAAGTAAGCGAAAAGAATGATTTAAAGAAGAATTAACATAATAGAATCTCTGAAAAAGGGTTTATTTCTAATAAATTTGTACTTTTGAACAATTGATGCATGGATTAGTGAATAAAACAATGAAAAGAAAATATATTCTATTTATAATTTGCAGTTTCTTCCTCGGAGGAGTATCTGCACAAACATTGGAACAGGCACGCACCTTATTTACAAAAGGTGACTACGAACAAGCCAAACCCGTATTTCAGAAATATGCCAAATCTCAACCGTCCAATGGTAACTACAGCTACTGGTACGGTGTCTGCTGCCTGAAAACAGGAGAACCGGAAGAAGCCGTGAAGTACCTTGAAACCGCTGTAAAAAGACGGGTAGCCAGTGGACAACTATATCTGGGACAAGCCTACAATGATACTTATCGTTTCGAAGATGCAGTCAACTGCTTCGAAGAATACATCGCCGACCTCAGCAAACGCAAAAGATCGACGGAAGAAGCTGAAGCTCTATTAGAAAAGAGCAAAGCTGACCTGCGTATGCTCAAAGGAGTAGAAGATGTGTGTATTATCGACAGTTTCGTGGTAGATAAAGCAAATTTCCTGAGCGCATACAAGATCAGTGAAGAGTCCGGCAAGCTATTTACGTTCAACGAATTCTTCCAGACCGAAGGAGATCATCCGGGAACAGTTTATGAAACAGAAATCGGTAATAAAATCTATTATAGCGAAAAGGGAGAAAGAGGAAATCTGGATATATTCTCCAAAAATAAATTACTGAATGAATGGAGCAACGGTCGCCCGTTGCCCGGCAGCATCAACGAATCCGGAAATGCCAACTACCCATTTGTTTTATCGGATGGCGTTACTATTTATTATGCAACCGATGGCGAAGGACTGGGAGGGTATGATATTTTTGTCACTCGTTACAACACAAATACAGACTCTTATCTGACACCGGAAAATGTGGGAATGCCGTTCAATTCACCTTATAACGATTATATGTACGTCATCGACGAATACAATAATCTGGGTTGGTTTGCCTCCGACCGTTTCCAGCCCGAAGAGAAGGTCTGCATCTATGTATTCATTCCTAATTCATCTAAACAGACTTATAATTATGAGGCGATGGACCCGCAGCAGATGATCCGTCTGGCACAGATTCATTCGCTGAAGGAAACTTGGAAAGATGAAAATACAGTAACGGAGGCACTGCAACGTCTGAAAGAGGCAATCAATCATAAGCCACAGGAACGTCGTGTGGTTGATTTCGAGTTTGTCATCGATGATAGCACGACCTATTATCAATTGAGTGACTTCAAATCTCCCAAAGCAAAGTTACTGTTCCAAAGTTACCGGCAACTGGAAAAAGATTATCTGCAACAGGAAGATAAACTGAACGGTCTGCGCCAGCAATACGCAAGCGCCAACCAACAAGGAAAAGAAAAACTCGCTCCCGCAATCCTTGATCTTGAAAAAAGAGTTCTGCAAATGAATGAAGAACTGGATGCTCTTGGAGTAAGTGTGCGTAATGCCGAAAAAACAAAATCAAAATAATACAGAGTTATGGACATACTGATTATCACCGTTCTCATCATTGCTGCAGTAATACTATTTTTGGTTGAACTGTTTGTCATTCCGGGGATTAGCCTGGCGGGCATTTCAGCACTTGCTTGTATTCTCTATGCCAACTATTACGCTTTCTCCAATCTGGGTATGGCAGGAGGATTTATCACTTTAGGGATATCGGCTGTCGCCTGTATCGGTTCGCTTATCTGGTTCATGCGTTCAAAGATTCTGGATAAGCTGGCTTTGAAAAAAGATATTGATTCGAAAGTAGACCGCAGTGCGGAGAAGAGCGTCAAGGTAGGCGACACAGGAATCAGCACTACCCGCCTGGCACAAATCGGTTATGCTGAGATTAACGGTAACATCGTGGAAGTAAGATCGATAGATGGCTTCCTCAATGAAAAAACTCCCATCATTGTGAGCCGCATCGCTGACGGTACCATCCTGGTCGAGAAACACAAAATATAATATTCACTTAATATAAATTATCAATGGAAACATCTTTGTACTTACCTATCGTTATGATTGTTGGAGGTATTATTTTCCTAATACTATTTTTCCATTATGTGCCGTTCTTCCTTTGGTTGTCGGCTAAAGTATCAGGCGTTAACATCTCGTTGATTCAACTCTTCCTGATGCGTATCCGTAATGTTCCGCCGTATATCATTGTTCCGGGCATGATCGAAGCCCACAAAGCCGGATTGAAGAACATCACCCGTGATGAACTGGAAGCCCACTACCTTGCCGGAGGCCATGTAGAAAAAGTAGTCCATGCGCTGGTATCCGCATCGAAAGCGAATATCGAGTTGTCATTCCAGATGGCAACCGCTATCGACCTTGCCGGACGTGATGTGTTTGAAGCTGTTCAGATGTCTGTAAACCCGAAAGTAATTGATACTCCTCCTGTTACTGCGGTAGCCAAAGACGGTATCCAGCTGATAGCGAAAGCTCGTGTAACGGTACGTGCCAGCATCAAGCAGTTGGTCGGTGGTGCCGGAGAAGATACCATCCTTGCCCGTGTAGGTGAAGGTATTGTTTCCTCTATCGGTTCTTCGGAAAACCACAAGTCAGTACTCGAAAATCCGGATTCTATCTCTAAACTCGTACTTCGTAAGGGATTGGATGCAGGAACCGCTTTCGAAATTCTGTCTATTGATATCGCGGATATCGATATAGGTAAGAACATTGGTGCAGCTTTGCAGATTGACCAGGCTAATGCAGACAAGAACATCGCACAGGCTAAAGCAGAAGAACGTCGTGCAATGGCTGTCGCTTCCGAACAGGAAATGAAAGCTAAAGCACAGGAAGCGCGTGCCAAAGTAATCGAAGCGGAAGCGGAAGTACCTAAAGCAATGGCAGAGGCCTTCCGTAGCGGCAATCTGGGTATAATGGATTATTACCGTATGAAAAATATCGAAGCTGATACTTCAATGCGCGAAAACATTGCCAAACCAACGACTGGTGGTGCCACCAACCAGCCTTTGAGTAAATAGTCTACCCAACGCCGGAACCCGATTCCTATTCAGTTCATCAGCGTATCTTCTCTTTGACAAACTTACAAAAGAAAGATACCTCTCCCGAACTAAAATCCGGTTCCGGCGTTTCTATTTATATACGACTTATTGTAAAACTAAAACCGTTCAATAACATGAAAAAGTACTTTCCATCCTCTGAACTGATTATCAACGAAGACGGCTCGGTATTCCATCTTCACGTAAAGCCCGAATGGCTGGCAGATAAAGTGATCCTTGTAGGAGATCCCGGACGTGTAGCACTCGTAGCTTCTCACTTTGAAAACAAAGAATGTGAAGTGGAAAGCCGCGAATTCAAAACAATCACGGGTACATATAAAGGTAAACGAATCACAGTGGTTTCTACCGGAATTGGTTGCGATAATATCGACATCGTTATGAACGAACTGGATGCACTTGCCAACATCAACTTTGAGACACGGGAAGAAAAAGAAAAGTTCCGCCAACTGGAGTTAGTACGTATCGGTACGTGCGGCGGCTTGCAGCCAAATACTCCGGTAGGCACCTTCGTTTGTTCACAGAAATCTATCGGTTTCGACGGATTATTGAATTTTTACGCCGGACGCAATGCGGTATGCGATCTTCCTTTCGAACGTGCTTTCCTTAATCACATGGGCTGGTCGGGAAATATGTGTGCCCCTGCGCCTTATGTTATTGATGCCAGTGAAGAACTGATTGACCGGATTGCTAAAGAAGATATGGTACGTGGTGTAACGATTGCCGCAGGAGGCTTCTTTGGGCCACAAGGACGTGAACTCCGTATTCCGTTAGCAGACCCGAAACAAAATGATAAGATTGAAGCATTTGAATATAAAGGCTTTAAGATTACCAACTTTGAAATGGAAAGTTCGGCACTTGCAGGACTTAGCCGACTGATGGGACATAAGGCAATGACCGTCTGCATGGTGATAGCCAACCGACTGATCAAAGAGGCTAATACCGGATATAAGAATACAATCGATACACTGATTAAGACTGTGCTCGATAGAATATAAGAGATATATCCATCATAACAGAATGGCTTGAATCATACTCTGTATTGTATGTTTCAAGCCATTTTTTCATTAATATCCAATCGTAAATCTCTCCTGATGATGCTTGGGATGTTCCAACTCATCGATCATTGCAGCCGCATAGTCTTCTACAGAAATATGGCTGTTACCCACGATATCCACAATCATATCATCTTTGCCCAAACGGTAACGTCCGGTGCGTACTCCCGGTCTCATATCTGCTGCCGGAGAGAAAAATACCCAGTCAATCTCTTTCTCCTTCATCAGGAAATTCAAATAAAACTCTCCCAAAGCTTTAACTCCGGGCAGGATATTCTCAGGAACTTCACCCGAATCCATCAGTCGCAATCCCGGCGCAATAAACAGTGATCCGGCACCACCTACCATCAGGAAGCGATTTACTCCCGCTTTCTTCACTCCATCAATGATAGTCAGATATACTTTGATGGTTTCGTCATATATATCAGGATTATTCCATCCCGGATTGAATGCACTGATAACGGCATCCGCTCCTTTGCAAACTTCGCATACTTCATCGAGCGAAGAGACATCCGCTTTCTTTACTTTCAGATGCTCGTTCTCTATCTTTATTTTCTCGGGATGACGAACTACAGCTGTCACTTCAAAGCCACGATTCAATGCCTCATTTAGCAGAGCGGAACCAACAAAGCCACTAGCTCCGATGAGGACTATCTTTTTCACTTTCTCCATATTCCAACAAAAATTAGATTGCTATTATTACTTTAATAACAATCTAACTTTCAGAATGTTGGTCTCCTTTTAGAAAATTAATTATCCGATATAGGTTTCTATCGTTTCTTTCAGTTTCTCCAAAGAATATGGTTTGGAGATAACTGCATTGCATCCAGCCTGAATAGCCTGTTGCTGTTCCGTATAGAACGCATAGGCAGTGACTGCAATAATAGGAACCGAAAGAGAAATAGTTCGAATCTTCTCTGTAGCCTGAATGCCATCCATCACAGGCATACGAATATCCATTAATATCAAGTCCGGTTTTTCCCGAATAAAGCTATTGATTGCTTCCTGTCCGTTACGCACCCACAGAATAGTATACTCTTTCTTCAGTAAGATATTCAACTGGGCAAAGTTCGATTCGATATCCTCCACAACCAAAATCTTTTTATGACGTACGGATTCAGAATCAATCTTAGTAGAAAGACTCCGTTCGGCAACTTCTACCGGTATCTCCTGATAAGGCAGATAAAGCGCAAACGTACTACCTTGTCCCAGTTCCGAGCTAACTTCAATACGGCCACCGAGACGTTCTACAATACTCTTGCAAATAGAAAGCCCCAGTCCGGTACCTTGCACAAAGTCGTTCAGTTTTTCAAAACGAGTAAAGATTTGAGGAAGTTTCTCTTCCGGAATTCCACAGCCCGTATCGCTGACAAACAGTTTCAGCCAGTCTCCCTCCTGTTTCAATCCCAATGTGATACTTCCCGTTTCAGTATTCTTAATGGCATTGGATAAAAAATTGAAGAGTACCTGCATCACACGGTTCCGATCGGTAGAAGTCCAGAACTCTCCTTGCGGACGAACCACTTTCAAGTCCACATTCAACTTCATCTTTAACTGATGCACCTTCTCCACTTCATCCACCAAACCGGCTATTTCAACTTGCTGGAAGTGCATCTCCGATTTACCGGATTCGATGCGGGACAAGTCCAAAATATCATTGATCAACTGCAACAGCAGATTGCTATTCTTCTGGATAATCTCCAGATATTCATGTTTTTCCTCTTCATTCTCCGTTAAAACCATAATCTCCGAAAATCCCACAATAGCATTCAGCGGAGTACGAATCTCATGACTCATATTTGCGAGAAATACAGACTTCATCCGGTCGGCATCCTCTGCACGCCGTTTCGCTTCAATTAATTCCTCGGAACGACGGATACGGTCGCCAATATCGTGTATTAACGCCAGCACGGTATTACCTTCAAACGGGGCGATGCGTGCCTGAAAATAATGTTTACTCCCCTCCACTTCCAATGGATATTCAATCTCTTTCAGATTCCCGTCCTTCAGGCATTCGCGAATATTGCAAAGAAACAAATCACTTACTTCCGGAGAATAAATACTGCGCCCGTCCGCTCCTTTCAGCACTTCTACCGGATGCAGCAGAATCGTACCCGGCGCCATCAGCACATCCGTTATAAAGAAATTCTCGTCAAAGATGAAGATAAATTCGGGTAAAGCTTCTATTATTTTACGGTTATGTTCTTCCAGATGTTTAATATGCTGTTCCTTTTCACACTGGGAGGTAACATTTACAGTATATGCCAACAGTTTATCCGGATCTCCTTCTTCATTCCCTTTATAAGACAAGAAATGATCTTCCAGCCAAATCACTTCACCATGCTCCCCGACACAACGGACCTGTATCTGAGATGCTTTGGACTCCGAAGCAAGCATTTTAGCAAAAGCTGTCTGATAGGCATTTATATCTTCGGGGTATGCGAAATGGTAAAAGTCATTAATGTCTTTAAAGACTACTCCCGCCTCTTTCAAGCCTAACGTGCGGAAATAATCGTCCGTGAAGCTACATTTCCCTGTCGGAATGTCATATTCCCATAAAGCTATTTGATGTGCGGCAAGTACAGAAAGTATCTTTTGTGAATTTTCCCGTATGATTTCATTATTCTCATTCGGTGAATATAAGTTTGTATCCGGCTCCATAGACTATCATTATATTTTGTATGTGCATTGTTTGAACGGCAGCAAATATAAACAAATAAAACACAAGTTGTGTCTAATCTTATTTTTTTTACTTAGAAACAATTATCTTTGCATCATCCAAAAAGAAATATAATGAATCAAGATACTATCTGCGCTATTGCTACCGCTCAAGGAGGAGCCATCGGAAGCATCCGTGTTTCCGGTCCTGAAGCTATTTCCATTACAAGCCGCATCTTCCAACCAGCCAAAGCCGGCAAATTACTTAGTGAACAAAAGCCTTATACGCTGACATTCGGGCGTATCTATAATGGAGAAGAAGTCATAGATGAAGTCCTTGTGAGTCTTTTCCGGGCTCCTCATTCTTATACGGGAGAGGATAGTACAGAAATCACGTGTCATGGTTCTTCCTATATTCTTCAGCAAGTAATGCAATTGTTGATTAAGAACGGTTGCCGTATGGCTCAACCGGGAGAATATACCCAACGCGCATTCCTCAACGGAAAGATGGACTTAAGTCAGGCGGAGGCTGTAGCCGATTTGATTGCATCTTCTTCCGCAGCCACTCATCGTTTGGCCATGAGTCAGATGCGGGGAGGTTTTAGCAAAGAGTTAACGGACCTACGAAGTAAGTTGCTAAACTTCACTTCCATGATCGAACTGGAACTTGACTTCAGCGAAGAAGATGTGGAGTTTGCTGATCGTTCGGCATTGCGAAAACTCGCAGATGAAATAGAGCAGGTTATCTCCCGACTGGTTCATTCATTTAATGTTGGGAATGCCATTAAGAATGGTGTTCCGGTAGCTATCATCGGTGAAACGAATGCGGGGAAATCAACTTTACTGAATGTATTACTGAACGAGGATAAAGCAATTGTCAGTGATATTCATGGTACCACGCGTGATGTCATTGAAGATACTATTAATATAGGTGGCATCACTTTCCGATTCATTGATACTGCCGGAATCCGGGAAACAAATGATACCATTGAAAGTCTTGGTATTGAACGTACATTCCAAAAGCTGGATCAAGCGGAGATTGTACTTTGGATGGTTGATTCATCTGATGCATCTTCTCAGATAAAGCAATTATCAGAAAAGATCATTCCTCGTTGTGAAGAGAAGCAACTAATTGTTGTATTCAACAAAGCGGATTTGATTGAGGAAAAGCAGAAAGAAGAATTATCTGCTTTATTAAAGGACTTTCCTAAAGAATACACGAAGTCTATCTTCATATCGGCAAAAGAACGTAAACAGACCGACGAGTTACAAAAGATGCTTATTAACGCAGCACATCTGCCTACGGTAACACAGAATGATATTATTGTGACAAACGTAAGGCATTATGAAGTTTTAAGTAAAGCTTTAGATGCTATTCACCGGGTACAGGATGGGCTTGAAACGCATATATCTGGAGATTTTCTTTCGCAAGATATACGGGAGTGTATTTTCTTCATTTCGGATATTGCAGGGGAAGTGACGAATGATATGGTGCTTCAGAATATCTTTCAGCATTTTTGCATCGGCAAATGATGGCTTGGAAACAGCCGTAACCAACTATAATCATTTAGAATAAAGTCGCTGTATATCAGCGACTTTTCTATTTTAACACTTTCCAGTCCGTATTTGGAAGTAACGGTTTTTATCCATATTTTTCTATCATATTTCTACCGCGACAGAAATTCACGGTTAGCCCGAATGTCACAGTGACGCATTAGTTGACGTGTGTTGACAATGGTTTACATGTGTAGACAAAAAGGGAAATAAAAAAACAGAGAAAATGATATAGGAAATATGGAAGTAAAGAGAATTTGTCAATGGTGCGGAAAACCATTCATCGCACAGAAAACAACGACCTGTTATTGTAGCCCTCAATGCTCGAAGCGAGGTTACAAACATCGTATCAAGGAGCGCAAAATGGAACTGCGCCATATTCAAGAAATGCAGGAGCTGCGCTCCAGTCTGGAGAAGCAGGAATATTTCACTTTCTCGCAGGCTGCCCGATTGATGGGCGTAAGCCGTCAGTACATTTATAAATTAGTCAAAGAGGATAAACTTAGAGCATCCCGAATTAGCGGAAGAATGGCTTTGGTAAGGCGTGCAGACATAGAGTTAATGCTCAAAAGCAAACCTTACGAACGACTGGTTGCAAAAAACGACTTCAACATCTCCGAGTATTACACCGCCGAAGAGATTGCGGAAAAATATAAAGTCAACGCCAAATGGGTGTGGACTTACACACGGCAACATAAAGTGCCGAAGGTGAGAATACGCCAGTTCAACTATTACAGCAAGAAACATATCGATGCCGCCTTTGCCAAATACGAGGTGGATTCCGACCTTACCGAATGGTACACACCGGAAGAGATTCAGGAGAAGTACGGCATGACACGTGTCGCCATCCGTTCGCAAGTGTATCGGAACAACATTCCCTCCAAGAAAGAGCATGGGCAGATATTCTACTCAAAGCTCCACTTCGACCTCTCGAAGAGTTCCGAACAGGAGAGCAAGGCGGAATACTACACCGTCAAGGAGGCGATGGAGAAATTCAAACTCTCTCGTGATTCAGTTTACGGTATTCTGCAATTCCATCAGATCAACCGTGAGAAGA
>ULYT01016045.1_pt1 | contig 36025 bp, 39 predicted proteins | sample 1962521 | NCBI WGS metagenome assembly ULYT01 (sample SAMEA4835873, study PRJEB28245) | human gut metagenome | biome: gut microbiome; material: fecal sample | place: Denmark | collected 2008 | reverse complement strand
GAAAGACCAATTTGTATCAAGGACTCTGGAAGGTGTTTGAGAAGATTAACCAACGAGTTGGTTTAGAGAGAAGATCTGTGAAATACAAAGGGAAATTATCGGAGATCAAAGGGTAGGAAAGATGAAGAATAAGAAAAAAGTCATCGGTAATACAGTCTTTTTCTTTGCATTATTTGGATTGACTGCATATGCCGTATTGAAAGGAAAGGAACTTTCTGAGCTGGCGGAAGTTCTAAAATCAGTAAAACCTGCATATTATATTGCGGGATTGGTTATGATCGTTGTGTTTGTGTGCTGCGAGTCGTATATTATTTATCGCATGCTACGGCTGCTTCATTACAATGATGTGCCGAAGAGAAATTGCGTCAAATATTCGTTTGTAGGTTTCTTTTTCAGTTGTATTACACCGTCTGCAACTGGCGGACAGCCAATGCAGCTTTACTACATGAACCGCGATAAAGTTGACATATCCGTGGGAACCGTCATTTTGATGATCGTTACCATTTTATATAAATTTGTTCTGGTATTTTTAGGAGCACTGATCTTTTTATTCCGTCATTTTCTTGTGGCAGAATATATTGGGAAGGCAGCATTCTTCTTTTACCTTGGAATGGCATTGAATGTGTTTTGTGTTGCGTTCATGCTGATTCTTGTATTTGAGCCAACGTTAGCATCCAAAATCGTGCTGTGGCTGTTTCAGAAATTAGAAAAGTTCCATATTTTAAAGAAAAAAGAAGAACGTCTTGAAAAACTTCAGAATTCTATGATCGAGTATCATAAAGCAGCAGCAATCATTCAAGGACATCGGATTTTTATTTTTCGGATGTTCGTTGTCACATTGATTCAGAGACTGATCCATTTTTCAATTACATATCTTGTATACAGAGCAATGGGACTTTCTGCATTAGGATTTATTGATGTAGTTGCTTTACAGAGTGTTATTTCAATTTCTGTGGATATGCTTCCGTTGCCAGGCGGAATGGGAATCAGTGAAGGCTTATTTTTAAATATCTTTAAGAAGATTTTTGTTGGCGGATTATTATATCCGGCAATGCTGTTAAGCCGAGGAATCAGTTATTATGCACTGGTATTGATCAGTGCAGTGATGACAGGAGTCGCACATGTTACGATAAAGCGTAAAGAATAGAGGGAAAAAGGTATGATAGGATTTTATAATGCATCTGTAATACTGACATATTTAGGAGTTGTCAGTGCAGTATTTGGAATGTCACAGGCATTCAATGGAAACTTTAAGATCGCAATTTTATGTTTGATGATCTCAGGATTAACAGATATGTATGATGGAACGATCGCAAAGATGATCAAGAGAAGCGAAGACGCCAAGAAGTTTGGAATCGAGATTGATTCTTTATGTGATCTTGTCTGTTTTGGAGTGTATCCGGTTGTGATCGGTTATTGCCTTGGAATGGACCAATGGTATGCAAGGATCATTTATATGTGTTATGTTTTAGGCGGAGTTATTCGTCTGGCATATTTTAATGTTACAGAAGAACAGCGTCAGGCACACAGCAGTTCCAGAAGAAAACATTATCAGGGACTGCCAATTACATCGGTTGCACTGATCATTCCGATCGTATATCAGCTTCGAAGATTCTTTCCAGAAGAATTTCCATACATATATGTTGCAATGTTAGCAGTGATCGCTTTCTTATTTGTATTTGATTTTAAAGTCTTTAAACCAGATAAGAAATGTATGCTTGCATTTGTAGTTATTGGAGCATTGATCGCAGTAAAGATGTTCTTACTGTAAGATGATAGGAGAATCGTAGATGAGATATGCCGATAGAGATGGGAATATTTACGAAGAAGAGAATGGGCAAGATCGTTTGCTTCATTGGATGTATACAACTATGGCAGGACGAGCCAGTCTAAAAATATTAATCAGACCTTGGGTATCCAAACTAGGGGGAGCTTTCTTAAGTTCTCCCATCTCCAAATGTCTGATCAAAGGATTTGTCAAGAATAATCATATTGATATGAGTGAATATGAGAAGAAAAATTACAAATCTTATAATGAATTCTTCTCAAGAAAGATCAAAGAAGGAAAACGTCCATTTCCGAAAGATAAAACAATCTTAGGAAGTCCTTGCGACTGTAAGGTAAGTGTGTATCCGATCGAAGAGAAGACATCTTTTGTTGTAAAGGATACAAGATATACGTTGGATTCATTGATCAGAAACCGTAAGATCGCAAGACATTTTCAGGGCGGTTATGCCGTGATCTTACGCCTGACAGTAGATGATTATCATAGATACTGCTATTTTGATGATGGAATTAAGAGTGAGAATCATAGGATTAATGGAGTTTATCATACCGTCAATCCGATCGCAAATGATCATGTGAAAATCTATAAAGAGAATACCAGAGAATATACATTGATGAAGACAAAACATTTTGGAGATGCACTCCAGATGGAAGTTGGAGCATTGATGGTTGGAAAGATTGTTAATCACGATGGAGCCGGATCTATGAGGCGCGGGATTGAGAAAGGATATTTTCAGTTTGGAGGTTCAACGATCATTTTATTATTAGAAAAGGATAAGGTTGAGATCAGAGAAGAACTGTTAGAACGTACCAAGAACCAGTGTGAGACAAAGATCAGGCAGGGTGAGATGATCGGGAAAGCATTGGTATGACCTTAAAATAAATATTGACAGAGTGGTCATATATGGCTATACTAAGTTCATAAGTTGAAGGAGCAACGAATTTTCGTTGCTCCTTTTTTGCATTTTAGAAATGAAAATAAGATCAGAGAGGAGAGATAGTATATGTTAAGTAAGATCATATCTGATGTGGATGCTTTTGTATGGGGACCAGTGATGCTAGTGCTTCTCGTGGGAACAGGAATCCTTTTAACAATTCGATGCAATTTCCTAACCTGGAGAAACCTTCCTTGGGCGATTATAAAGACATTAAGTAAAGAATCCAGAACAAAAAACAGAGGAGAGGGTGATGTATCACCATTTTCGGCATTGACAACAGCACTGGCGGCAACGATCGGAACTGGAAATATCGTAGGAGTAGCGACAGCAATGGTTTCAGGAGGTGCTGGAGCATTGGTGTGGATGTGGATTTCTGCATGTTTTGGATTATCATCTAAATTTTCAGAATGTATGTTGGCGATCAAATACAGAGAAGTCAATGAAAAGGGCGAGATGTCCGGTGGACCAATGTATACAATGAAAAAGGCACTCAAGAACAAAAAGCTTGGAGCCGCACTTGGATGGCTGTTTGCATTATTTGCCGTGATCGCATCCTTTGGAATTGGAAATATGACACAGGGAAATTCAATTTCAACAGCAGTTCATGAGACATTTGGAGTATCGGTTAGTACTGTTGGAGCAGTGATCACTATTTTAGCCTTACTGATCATCATCGGTGGAATAAAAACGATATCAAAAGTATCTTCTGTCGTAGTTCCAGTGATGGCAATCTTTTATGTGATCGCAGGAGTCATCGTCATTCTTGGGAATATCAGTAATCTTCTAGCAGGACTTTCTATGATCTTTCATATGGCATTTAGTGTGAAAGCGGTTGGTGGGGCTCTTTGTGGAAATATCGTCGCATCTATGATGAATGCAGCACGTTACGGAGTTGCCAGAGGATGTTTTTCAAATGAAGCTGGAATGGGATCTGCAGCGATTACAGCGGCAGCAGCAACAACAGATCATCCGGTTCGGCAGGCATATATCAATATGACAGGAACTTTCTGGGATACGATCGTTGTCTGTACGATCACAGGTCTTGCGATCGCAAGCTCCGGAGTGCTCGGACAGATCGATCCGGCAACAGGAGAGATGTACATAGGTTCTGCATTAACGATTGCGGCATTTTCCACAGTTCTTGGAAAAGTTGGAGGATATCTGGTAACGATCGGAATTGCACTTTTTGCATTTTCCACAATTCTTGGATGGGAGTATCATGGAGAAAAGGCGTTTGAGTATCTGATGGGAACTCATAAGTTCAACATGATCTACCGAATTATCTTTTCTCTGGTAGCTTATGTCGGGGCAACACAGACATTGGAGCTTGTATGGAACTTCTCAGATATTGCAAATGCATTGATGGCAATCCCAAATCTGATCTGTATGCTGTTATTAAGCGGTGAGATCGCAAAAGATGTGAAAGAATTTCAGAAGACCATAGAAGAAGAGAAAGCGGGAAAATAGATATAAGATAACTTAGAAAAAGAGATCATCCAAGCAAAATCTCTTTTATTCAGAGTGAAAATAGATTATGATAAGATTAAGTACTTGATCAAAGAAAGTAATTGGAGGATGTAAAATGTCATATGAAATGAAGCTGGAACAAGGCTTGTCACAGCAATTAAATCAGTTTCAGGTACAATCATTAAAGATCTTATCGTTTGATAATTATGAACTTGAGAAGTTTTTGCAGGATGAATATGCAGAAAATCCATTGATGGAACATAAGGAATCTGGAAAGGAATTCTTTACATTGCATGGAAATGCAGGCGGATATCAGGATATTGAGCAAAGTGATATTGAAGATAAGAAAATCGAAGATCCCGAAGCCTTCTTTATGGAACAGTTAAATGCAAAAGATTATACAAAGAAAGAGTGGAATGTTATGAAATACATGGCACAATGCCTAGAGGAATCCGGGCTTTTGCTTGTTTCCACAAAAGAGATCAGTCACAAGCTTGGAATTGAAGAAAAAGATTGTGAAAGGCTTTTAGATCATCTCAAGCAATTAGAACCAGCAGGTGTATTTGCAGAAAGTGTATCGGAATGTCTCCTTCTTCAGCTTGAAAGAGAAGGAATATTAAATGATGACCTGCGATATATCGTAGAAAATCACCTGGAAGATATCGCAATGGGACATTTATCGACTGTTTCAAGAGCACTTGATATTAAGACATCACAGGTAAGAAAGTATATTTTTAAAATTCAAGAATTAAATCCAAGACCGTTAAGTGGATATACAGGGGGAACCGATCAGTATATCGTCCCAGACATTTTAATGGAAAAAGATGGAGAAGAACTAAAGATTCGTTTAAATGATGACTGGATCGGTGATTATTCAATCAATGATTATTATGTCAAAATGATGGAACAGGCAGAAGATTCTGAGCTAAAAGAATATTTCAGAAAGAAATATGAGAGATGTCGTTTTATCATTACAAGCATTGAACAAAGAAGAGAGACGATGCTTAAGATTTCAAAGGCAATTCTTGACCGTCAGAGAGAATATTTTATGAATCATAAGCAGTTGAAACCAATGACCATGCAAAATATAGCAGATGATATTGAAATGCATGTATCAACGGTAAGTCGCGCAGTCAAAGGAAAGTATATTCAATATCCAGGTGGAACGATCGGAATGAGAGACATTTTTAATAATACACAGACATTTGGAGACCAAGATTCGACGACAGAAGAGATTAAGGAAGAAATCAGACGGCTTGTGAAAGAAGAAGATAAGAAAAAACCATTAAGTGACAGTAAGATCGTAAGTTTGTTAGAACAAAAGAATATGAAGATTTCAAGAAGAACCGTAGCAAAATATCGTGCACAGCTTGGAATTGCAGGAACGACACAGCGAAAAATTCATGAATAAATGCAGCGACATTTATCATCTTTTGGCAAAAAAATGAAAAAATGTAAACGAGATTTAATAAAAAATTAACAATTGAAACACTTGATTAACAAACTACCCTCTGTTATAATTAATAACTGATGTATTATGTCAAAAGCAGAAGTTATCTGGAGGGTACTATGAGATTGAACAAGATGACTGGCAGAGTGATCGCAACGATGGGGATCGCAGCAATGATGATGACACAGACAGCAGGGGTTATGGCTGCAGAGCAGACAGAGAACAAGCAATTAAAAGTTGTTTATTATAATCAGGCAGATTATCCGGGAAAGAAGATCGGCGGAAGTACGATTCAGGCAGCAGGATGCGGACCAACCGCAGTTGCTGTATGCTACAGTTCTTTAACTGGAAAGAAAGCTGATGTTCCAAAGATGTGCAAACAGGCATATAAACATGGATGGTATTACACAGGACAGGGATGTTCTCACAGCGTAGTTCCAGGATTATCCAAATTATACGGAATGGAGTGTAAAGGTCTCGGAATGGATAAAGATGCTGTAGAGAAAGCATTAAGAGCAGGACATCCAGTCGTGGCACTGATGGGGCCTGGAGATTTCACAAAGAATGGACATTTTGTTGTATTAACAAGAATGGTCGGCAAAGATAAAGTAAAGATTGCCGATGTAGGAAGCAGAGCCAGAACAGCTGAGACGTGGTCGCTTAAGAAAGTGATCCGACAAGGCAAAGAAGGTGCTAATGCAGGGGGACCATTCTGGGAGATCAGTGTAAAAGAAGAGAAGCAGGAAGAACCAGATTATAAACAAAAGATGTTAGATGGTCACAAAAACATAGATGCTGTGACAAATGCGATCGATAAGATTGCGGATTAGAATTAAAAATAAAAAAGAACATTTCATAAATGAGATATTTTGTGGAATGTTCTTTTTTGTTGTTATGGAAATTGCATAATGATCAACAAGCGAACGGAAAGATGCAATAGGAATAATGATATTGTGTAGTGTATACAAAAAATAAAACGTAAAAATTATAAAAATAAGACAAAAATAACAGCGCAAAATGCATCGAAAATCGTGTAAATGTGCAGTTTTTATAAGAAAAAGATAAGAAAAAAGAAAAAATTATGAAAAATACACAAAAAAGTTTTGCAAAATTAGAATTTTGTGGTACAATAAGTTCAATGACATATGAATGTGACATAACTTAATTTTAGGAGGTATTGACATGGCAACAAAATGGGTCTACAAATTTAGCGAAGGAAATGCCGAGATGCGTAACCTTCTTGGAGGAAAAGGTGCAAACTTAGCAGAGATGACAGGATTGAACTTACCAATTCCTCAGGGATTCACAGTTACAACAGAAGCGTGTACAAACTATTATGACTGCGGTGGAAAGATCAGTGATGAAGTAGCATCACAGGTGATCGAAGCAATGAAAGACTTGGAAGAGATTCAGGGAAAGAAGTTCGGAGACCTTGAAGATCCTCTATTAGTATCAGTAAGATCAGGAGCAAGAGTATCCATGCCGGGTATGATGGATACGATCCTTAACTTAGGATTGAATGATGAAGCTGTCGAAGGATTTGCGAAGAAGACAGGCAATCCTCGTTTTGCATATGATTCTTATCGTCGTTTTATCCAGATGTTCTCAGACGTTGTAAAAGAAGTGGATAAAGCGAAATTCGAAGATGTCTTAGATGACATCAAAGCAGAGAAAGGTGTGAAGTTTGATACAGACTTAGATGCCGATGATCTGAAGGAAGTGATCAAGAGATACAAAGGTATCTATCGCAAAGCTTTGAATGAAGAATTCCCTCAGGATCCAAAGGACCAGTTATTTGAAGCAATCAAAGCGGTATTCCGCTCTTGGGATAACCCACGTGCTATCTACTATCGTCGAATGAACGACATTCCAGGAGACTGGGGAACAGCCGTTAATGTTCAGACAATGGTATTTGGTAATATGGGAGATACATCAGGAACAGGTGTAGCATTTACAAGAAACCCATCTACAGGTGAGAAACAGATCTACGGAGAATACCTGATCAATGCACAGGGTGAAGACGTAGTAGCTGGTGTTCGTACACCACAGCCAATTACTAAACTGGCAGAAGACTTACCAGATTGTTACAAACAGTTTATGGACATTGCTCATACACTGGAAGAACATTATCGTGATATGCAGGATATGGAATTTACGATTCAGGAAGGAAAACTGTACTTCTTACAGACAAGAAATGGTAAGAGAACAGCCCCAGCTGCACTTCGTATCGCCTGCGAATTAGTAGATGAAGGAAAGATCACAAAAGAAGAAGCAGTTTCAAGAATCGATGCGAAAGCATTAGATCAGTTACTGCATCCAAACTTTGACCAGGCAGCATTGAAAGCCGCTCTTCCAATCGGAGAAGCACTTCCAGCATCTCCAGGAGCTGCTGCTGGTAAAGTATATTTTGACGCTGAGATGGCGAAACTGCATCATGAAGCAGGACTGAAAGTTATCTTAGTTCGTTTAGAAACATCACCAGAAGATATTGAAGGAATGCATGCAGCAGAAGGTATCTTAACAGCTCGTGGTGGTATGACATCTCACGCAGCCGTTGTAGCACGTGGTATGGGAACAGCGTGTGTAGCAGGATGTGGAGATATCAAGTTTGCTGAAGATGGCAAATCTTTCACATTAGGTGGAAAGACAGTACAGGAAGGGGATTATATTTCCTTAGATGGATCTACAGGTAAGATTTATCTTGGTGAGATCCGTACAGTACCTGCAAGTATCAGTGGTAACTTCGACCGTATCATGACATGGGCCGATGAGATCCGTACATTACAGGTAAGAACAAACGCAGATACACCTGCCGATGCATTGAATGCAGTGAAATTCGGAGCACAGGGTATTGGACTTTGCCGTACAGAGCATATGTTCTTTGATGCAGAGAGAATTCCAAAGATCCGTCGTATGATCCTCTCTACAACAAAAGAAGCAAGAGAAATCGCATTAAATCAGTTAATTCCTTATCAGAAGAAAGACTTTAAAGACTTATATGAGGTTATGGAAGGAAGACCGGTCACAATCCGTTTCTTAGATCCACCTCTTCATGAGTTCCTTCCAAATACAATGGAAGAGATTACAGCTCTTGCCAAAGATATGGGAGTTACAGTAGAAGAGATCAATATGAGACGTGCAGCTCTTCATGAATTTAACCCTATGATGGGACATCGTGGATGCCGTCTGGCAGTTACTTATCCAGAGATTGCCAAGATGCAGACAAGAGCCGTAATGGAAGCAGCAATCGAAGTAAAACAGGAAAAAGGATATGATATCGTTCCTGAGATCATGATTCCATTAGTAGGAGAGAAGAAAGAGTTAGCATATGTCAAAGAAGTTGTTGTACAGACAGCTGAGAAAGTAAAAGCTTACTATGAATCTGACATTAAGTACAAAGTTGGTACAATGATCGAGATTCCTCGTGCAGCATTATTAGCAGATGAGATTGCTGAAGAAGCAGAATTCTTCTCCTTCGGAACAAATGACTTAACACAGATGACATTTGGATTCTCTCGTGATGATGCAGGTAAATTCTTAGAGTCTTACTATGAGAACAAGATCTACGAATCTGATCCATTTGCTAAATTAGACCAGAAAGGTGTTGGCCAGCTGATCGAGATGGCAGCTAAGAAAGGAAAAGCAACTCGCCCAGATATCCACTTAGGAATCTGTGGAGAACATGGTGGAGATCCATCATCTGTAGAATTCTGCTACAGAGCCGGATTAGACTATGTATCTTGCTCACCATTCCGTGTACCAATTGCAAGATTAGCAGCAGCTCAGGCAGTATTGAAAGACAAATAAGTCGATCATTATTCATATAATCTATAACAATTCATTCTAACGAAAAGAGATTCATCAATTATGGTGGATCTCTTTTTGGATATTTGTGCAAGAACAAACACAATTTATACTTTTGACACTTACATCATGTTATAATATCACTATATATTAAAAAGGGAGATTGATTTATGATCGATACATTATTATTTGATTTAGACAATACATTACTGGATTTTGATAAAGCAGAAGCTAATGCAATTACAAGGGCATTAGGTGATGTAGGAATTTCTGCGACGGATGAGATGCGTGATTGCTATCATAAGATTAATCTTGCTCAATGGAAATTGTTGGAACAAGGAAAAATGACTAGAGAAGAAGTAAAAATGCGCAGATTTAAGCTTTTATTTCAAGAATTTGATATAAAAGTATCACCACAGGAAGTGGCAAAACATTATCAAGACTATTTAGGACAGGGACACTATTTTATCGAAGGAGCCGAAGAAGTTTTACAGGAATTATCAAAGAGATTTCGTATCTATCTTGTAACGAATGGAACATTGTCTGTACAAAGAGGAAGATTAAAAAGTTCAGGAATTGAGAAGTATCTGCAAGGTGTTTTTATTTCCGAGGAAATTGGATATAACAAACCAAGCATCGAATATTTTGAGAAATGTTTTTCTAAGATTCCAGATTTTAAGAAGAAGAACACAGCGATCATTGGAGACAGCTTGAGTTCTGATATTCAAGGCGGGATCAATGCAGGGATCAAGACAATCTGGTTTCACAGAGCACAAGATCTGACAGAAGATCCACAACCAAAACCCGATTATGAAATCAATAGTTTAAAATCTTTATTAAAGATGTTAAAATAAAGACAGTAAAATTATTTATCTAAATTAAAATAAGGATTTTAGAACAATGAAAAAATTAAAAATAGCAGGAATCGTTCTGATATTGTTTGTTTTGTATGTGATCGTTGGAATGCTTGTACCATTTGTACATATGAAATCAGTAAGCAAAACAAATAAGTCAAAGATTCATACGGAAACGTTTTATTCAACATCAAACGAAAATGGATCAGACCGAGCAAAGATCGTCAGTGATAATCAGGAAGCACTTGATCTGCGGTTGGATATGATACGAAAAGCAAAGAAAGAGATCATTCTATCAACCTTTGATATCCGTGAAGGAAGCAGCAGTGATGATATTTTTTCAGAATTACTCAAAGCATCCAGACGAGGCGTCAAGATAAAGATTCTGGTTGATGGGCTTTATGGAACGATCCATATGACAGGAAAGGATATTTTTGCAGCAGTTGGAAGTGAGCCAAATGTTGAAATTCGTTTTTATAACACGCCAAATCTTTTGAAACCATGGACGATCAATGGATGTCTGCATGACAAATATATTGTGGTAGATCATAAGTACCTCTTAATGGGTGGCAGAAATATGTTTGATTATTTCCTTGGAACACACAAAGGAAAAAGCAAAGGTATAGACAGGGAGATTCTGATCGTCAATCAAGGATCAAAAGATCAAGGTGCGGTCGGACAGATCAGAAGATATTTTCAAAAAGTCTGGAACTTAGAAGTCTGCAAAACAAAATTTAGTACATGCTCAAAGAATAAAAAAGAGAAGGAAGTCAAGCGCCTTTTGTTCCATGCAGAGAAAGTGAGAGTTCCAGATTATGATTATCAAAAGATTACAGTTCCAACGAAGAAAACAACACTGGTAACCAATCCGACAACAATTTATGGAAAAGAACCAGTTGTATTTGAAACGCTGAAGCAGTTGATGTTACAGGCAAAAAGCAAAGTTATCATTCATACACCATATGCAGTGTTTTCCAAAGAAATGTACGAAGGGATCGCACAGGTGAAACAACAGGTTCCGAACACAACAATGATCTTGAATTCAATCGCATCAGGAGATAATATTTGTGCATCAGCAGATTATCAAAAGAACCGATCAAAGATTTTAGGTACAGGAGTGTCACTGTATGAATATATGGGCAGACATTCCACACACGGAAAATCTCTGATCATTGATGATGATATAGCAGTGGTTGGTTCTTACAACTTTGATTGCAGAAGTACCTATGTAGACACAGAAACGATGCTTGTTGTACAAGGAAAAGAGATCACAAAACAGCTGGAAGAAGATTTTAGCAGATTAAAAAGCGGATCTTTGAAAGTGAATCAAGATGGAAGTTATCAAAATGACAAGGATGTAGCAGAACGCACGATGGATAGCAAAAAGCAGGGTATGATCAAGATTTTGTCTTATATCATACAGGCATTTCGTTATTTAGCGTAAACTCTCATCATAATATAGAAGGAAAAGAAAGACATGAAAGATATTAAAATCATATTTTTTGACATTGATGGTACATTGATCGCTATGGATCAAGATACGATTTCAGAAAAAACATTAGAAGCATTAAAGCGACTACAGGAAAAAGGAGTCAAACTTTGTTTGGCAACAGGAAGAGGACCGATGCTTGTCCCACATTTTGAAGGAGTTGAGTTTGATGCATTTCTTACATACAATGGGTCTTATTGCTATGATCACAGTGGAACACTCTATAGCAATTGTATTCCATTAAAAGATATTGAAAGGATCATTAAAAATGCAGACAAAATGGGAAAGCCAGTTGCATTAGCAACGAAAGACCGTATGGCTGCAAATGGAAAAGATCAGGACTTGATCGATTACTATGCATTTGGGAATGCCGAAGTTGATGTAGCAGAAGATTTCGAAGATATAAAAAAAGAAAAAGTTTATCAAGTGTTGATGGGTGCAAGAGTAGAAGAGTATCAAGAGATCTTAAAAGGTGTCCAGGGAGCTGAGATTACGGCATGGTGGGATCGAGCAGTTGATATCATACCGGTCAATGCAGGAAAAGGAGCAGGGATTGAGAAAATGTTAAAACATTATGGCATAGACAGATCTCAGGCCATGGCATTCGGGGATGGGAATAACGATATCGAAATGTTAAAAGCAGTTGGTAATGGAATTGCAATGGCAAATGCATCCGATGATCTGAAAGCAGTGGCAGATGAAATCTGTGGAGATGTTTCGGAGGATGGAATTTATCATTATTGTTTGGAGAAGCGAATGATCTGAGCAGCAGAAGAGGGCGATGAATTCTGCCCTCGTTGTGATGCAAATCTTACATTGCAGAAAGGATACCAGATTACTTGGAACCTTATATTTTGCAGCACCAGAACAGTTTGGATATGGATTCAGTGCATCAACGATCAAGGCTGACATCTATGCAGTCGGAATCTTACTAAATATGATGCTTACAGGAAAACTGCCCAAAGAATCGAGATCTGATCCTTCGATTTTGTATTGTGGCACATTTTCAATTAAACGAGATCAACACGGCACTGAAACTATATGAGATGAAACCATTATATGCAAAAGACAAGCGGGATGCATGTATCATCGTAGCAGTGAACCACAGAAAATATGACCTGGGCGATATTGATGAAATGCTGGAAAACCAAGGGTTGATGAAATTATCAAAAGAAATTGAATAACGGATTTATTACATCCTCACCATTATGGTGGGGATTTCTTTTTATTCAGAAGTGTACAATTGTAACCAAACAAAAGAAGGAGAAATGAATATGAAGAAGAAAATATTGTTAGGATTAGTGCTTATTTTTCGTTTAATGGATATGGGGTTAGTCGTAGACAATTTGAAGCATATGTAGAAAAAGTAAAAACAAAATTTTCAGATATTGAAACTGACGACAGTGACATAAAATATTTTGAAGCAAAAAATAATAATGGTGATGAAATAGAATTATCATACTATACGGAAATTCAGGTTAGAGTTACAAAGAAATTAGCGGATATTCAATAAATACATAGGAAAATATTTTACAAAAAAATTTCACAAGAGTATAATTAAAGAAATTTAAATTTACGGAGGAAGATCATGAGCAAACTTACAGATTTTATAAAGTTAATAACTGGTCATTTTGACAATAAAGAACAATTTGACAAAATGCAGGCAGAAGGAAAAACATATCCATATGCAAAACACATCAATACAGCATGTAACGATAAAATCAAAAATCTCCCAGAAAACTTCAAGGGTACATTTGTTGTAGAAGAAAGTTATTACGAAACAGATGGAAAAAGCCACGCATCACCACATCTTTTTCTTATTTCAGAAAATAATGAAGGAATTGTGCTTTCTTCCTACGATATTCCGAATGGAGAAGATAAGAATACATTTTCTTATGATTCTATGAAAGCAGTAGATTACAGTGAACTGAACGAATCAAAAAAATTCACACCAGCACTTTATCGCGAGAAGGATGGTGTCTGGGAAGGTGGCAGTACAAGCCAGTTTTCACCAGTTATGATATTTAAGTTATGGGAAAGATTTTCAGAGGATAGTCTGGAGGTATCAGAGATCATAGAAGTAAATGGAAGAAGAACATTTGGATATGATGATCCGATCGTGTATAAACGAAAGAGCATGTTTTGAGATCTGTGAATAGTAAAAATCTTTTTACATGAATTGATATAATGGAATTGGGTGATAATATTGTCATTCTAAAAAATGTAAAAGGAGGCCCGATAATGAGTAAGGGAATAAACAGCAGAAAAGTAGCAGTGATCGGAACAGGGTTTGTAGGTTCATCTTCTGCATTTGCATTAATGGAAAGTGGATTATTTACTGAAATGGTGCTGATCGATGCTGATAAGAATCGAGCAGAAGGAGAGGCATTAGATATTGCCCATGGACTCCCGTTTGCCAGACCAATGAAGATCACAGCAGGCGATTATGATGATATCGTGGATGCAGCGATCATCGTTGTGACAGCGGGTGCAGGACAGAAACCAGGAGAGACAAGACTTGATCTTGTAAAGAAAAACGTAGCAATCTTTCAATCGATCATTCCAGAGATCGCACAGAGAAAATGTGAAGGGATTCTTCTGATCGTAGCCAATCCAGTAGATATTTTGACACAAGTTGCAGTAAAACTATCAGGATTTCCTGAAAACAGAGTCTTTGGTTCTGGTACAACCCTGGATTCTGCCAGATTAAAATATCTGCTTGGAGAACATTTACAGGTAGATGCGAGATCTGTTCATGCATGGATTATTGGAGAACATGGAGATTCTGAGATCGTAGCATGGTCAAGTGCCAATGTATCAGGCGTACCAATCTCAGAATTCTGCGAGATGAGAGGTTACACAGAACACGACGAGCATATGGAAGAGATCGCACAGGGAGTCAAAAATAGTGCGTATAAGATCATTGAAAAGAAAAAAGCAACATATTATGGAGTTGCAATGGCGGTCAGAAGAATCTGTGAAGCAATCATCCGAGATGAAAAATCTGTATTACCAGTATCTTCTATCCAACATGATACCTATGGAATTGAAGGTGTTACATTAAGTATGCCAGCGATCGTAGGAAAAAATGGTATCGAGAAACAGCTGGCGATCAAGCTGAATGAAAAAGAACAGGAAGCCTTGAAGAAATCAGCAGAAGCCTTGAAAGAAGTGTTAGAAGATCTGGATATATAATGTAAAGTGAAAATTTAAAATATAGGTAAAAGTAATCGCAAAATCAATCGTAAATTTTTACGATTGATTTTTTGCGCGTTTATGGACAAATGAAAATATGATATACTTGAGAAAATAACAGTTAGAATAGATAAAAACATAGAAAAGAAAGGAAAAGATATATGACAACACAGGAAACAATCAAGAAAGCAGTCGATTATGCAAAAGAAAATAATATCAAAAATATTGTAGTTGCAACAACGACAGGCGGCAACCTTACATATCTGGAAGATGAAAAAGATTTACATATCGTAGGAGTAACAAATGCTTACGATCAGGGACAAAATCAGATGCGAGAAGAGGTAAGAAAACATTTTGAAGAAGCAGGAATGGATATCGTAACAGCAGGACATGCACTAAGCGGTGCAGAACGATGCTTTTCTACATATTTTGGAGGATACGGACCAACAGAGATTGTAGCCAACACACTTCGTATGTTCTCACAGGGTGTGAAAGTATGCGTGGAAGTAAGTACCATGGCACTTGATGCAGGAAAGATTCCATATCAGGAAAAGATCGTGGCAATCGCAGGAAGTGGAAGAGGAGCAGATACGGTGGTATTATTGACACCATCTTATACGAAATCAATCTTGGATACAAAAGTACATAAGATCATTGAGATGCCAGAATAGAGAAGATAGGGGAAGGGTGTAGATTTATGAATCGAAAGAAGATATCAATTATTTTATTTATCGTTATGATACTTTCAGAGCTGTTTGCAGGAATTGTATTCTTACTGCCGATCAGTGGATTTTTCATGTATCCATTTGTGTCGGGATTCGCAGTGATCATGGGAATACTTAGTGCGGTGCTTGCAAAAGATTTAATCGTATTGAGAGTGATTGCAATTGTGGCAGTTGTATTTTGTGTGTTTACGATTGGGGCGGATTTGATGATGGTGTTGGAATTTATGGGTGTGATAGGTTAGAAAAATATTTATAGAAGTGATTACAGCTGTAAATTATTATATTATAAGAAGAAATAATGTGTTATAATCAAATTATTAAAGAAGGGAGTAAGCTGTCATGAAATAATATAAAAGAGGTAAATAAAATGAAGAAAAATAAGGTGATTAATTTTGCAAAAAACACATTAAAAAATGATAGAATAGTAGTGGTTATTCCAATATTTGTTTATGGAATTAATGAAATTTGTAAAACTATTAATAATATGATGAATCAAAGATATAATTTGGTAATCAATAAGGGTGATTTCACAATTATAATGACAAAAGATTCAATAGAAAATAATAATAAAATTACAATGCAATAAATGTATTTATTTTATTCATAATATTTATCTCCTAAAATTACTATTTGATTTCTTTCCGCAAGCCTCAAAGCGATATGAGGGCAAAATCATGATAGCATATTCTTTTGCATCTGCCGTATGGCAGGTGCTTTTTCTTGTTCATAAAAGAGCTATATGATAAAATTTATAGTATTAGAGGATAATGGAGGAAAAAGAAAATGGTCGATACAAAAAAAGAGCAGGAACGTGATGAATTGCATCGGGCAATATGGGCAATAGCAGATGAATTAAGAGGTGCTGTTGATGGATGGGACTTTAAAAACTATGTTCTTGGGACAATGTTTTATCGTTATATCTCTGAAAATTTATGCAATTATATAAATAGTGGTGAAATTGAAGCGGGAAATACAGATTTTGATTATGCAAAAATGTCAGATGAGGAAGCAGAAGAAGCGAGAGAAGGATTAGTGGAAGAAAAAGGATTTTTTATTCTTCCAAGTGAATTATTCTGTAATGTTCGTTCTAAGGCAGCAGATGATGAAAATTTAAATGAAACATTAGAACAGGTATTCCGCAATATTGAAGAATCAGCCAAGGGAAGTGAATCAGAAAGTGATTTTGAAGGCTTGTTTGACGATTATGATGTGAATAATAACAAATTAGGGTCAACAGTAGCAAAAAGAAATGAAAAGTTAGTAAAGTTATTAAATGGTGTAGGTGAAATGAATCTTGGAGATGTAAAAGAACATTCTATAGATACATTTGGAGATGCCTATGAATATTTAATGACAATGTATGCATCCAATGCAGGAAAATCAGGTGGAGAATTTTTTACACCAGCAGATGTTTCAGAATTATTAACAAGGCTTGGAACTGTAGGGAAAACAGAAATTAATAAAGTATATGATCCAGCATGCGGAAGTGGATCATTACTATTAAAAGCAGAGAAAGTTCTTGGAAAAGAAGCAATTAGAAATGGATTCTATGGACAAGAAATTAACATTACGACATACAACTTATGTCGAATCAATATGTTTTTACATGATATAGAATTTGATAAATTTAATATTGCTTGCGAGGACACACTAACAAGCCCTCAACATTGGGATGATGAACCATTCGAATTGATTGTTTCCAATCCACCATATTCAATTAAATGGGCAGGGAAAGATGATTCACTGTTGATTAATGATCCTCGTTTTGCACCAGCTGGGGTTTTGGCACCAAAAGGAAAAGCAGATATGGCTTTTATTATGCATAGTTTATCATGGCTGGCAGCAAATGGAACAGCAGCGATTGTTTGTTTTCCAGGAATTATGTATCGTGGCGGAGCAGAACAGAAGATTCGAAAATATTTGGTGGAAAATAATTATGTAGATTGTATTATTCAGTTGCCAGGTAATTTGTTTTTTGGAACTTCCATTGCAACCTGTATTATGGTCATGAAGAAAAATAAGACAGATAATGATGTATTATTTATTGATGCGACAAAGGAATGTATCAAAGTTACAAATAATAATAAATTGACAGAAGAAAATATTGATCGGATTGTAAGTGTCTTTACAAAGCGAGAAGAAGTAAAACATTTGGCATATGTAGCAGCATGTGAGGAAATAGCTGAGAATGATTATAATTTATCAGTGTCTACATATGTTGAACCTGAAGATACGAGAGAAAAAATAGATATTGTGAAATTGAATGCAGAAATTAAAGAAATAGTAGTTCGTGAACAGGTACTTCGTGATGAAATTGATAAAATCATTGCAGAAATCGAGGTGGATGCATGAGTAGGTTAGATGAACTAATTGCAAAATTTTGTCCTAATGGTGTGAAGTATAGAGAATTAAAGGATATATTGATAATCAAAAATGGTAAAGATTATAAGAATCTTACAGAAGGTAAATATCCTGTATATGGCTCAGGTGGAATTATGACATATGTGTCAAGTTATGTATATGACAAACCATCCGTATTGATTCCAAGAAAAGGATCTATTGATAAATTATATTATGTGGAAGAACCATTTTGGAATGTGGATACAATATTTTATACAGAAATTGATGAAGAAAAAGTGATTCCAAGATATGTATATTTTTGTTTGCAGAAAGAACATTTAGAACAATATAATACGGCTGGTGGTGTACCAAGTTTAACGCAAAAGGTGCTTAATAGGGTTAAGTTGCCTGTACCTCCTCTGGAGGTACAACGTGAAATAGTCCATATTTTGGACTCTTTCACGTTACTTACAGCCGAGCTTACAGCCGAGCTTACAGCCGAGCTTACAGCTCGAAGGAAACAGTATGAATTTTATAGAAATAAATTACTTTCTCAAAATAAAAAATATGCAATGAAACCACTTTCTGAATTAGGAGAATGGTCAGGAGGAAAAACACCTTCTACGGCAGAAAGAAAATTTTGGGAAGATGGTGTCATACCATGGATTTCATCAAAAGATATGAAAGTTTCAACATTAGAAGATACGCAAAATCATATTACACAAAAAGCAGTAAAAGAAGCATCTATGAAAGTTTATCCGCCTAATAGTATTGCAATAGTGACACGTTCTGGAATTTTAAAGCATACATTTCCAGTTGCATATGTGCCTTTTGAAACAACGGTAAATCAAGATATTAAAATTCTTGTTGTAAATCATGAGATTCTGCCAAGATATGCTTTTCATGTGATACAAGGTAAAGGAAAAGATATTTTATTAAAAACAAAAAAACAGGGCGGAACAGTAGATTCTTTAGATTTTCAAAAAGTATTAGCATATAAGGTTCCTGTTCCACCTAAGGATATACAAAAAAGATTAGTTAAAGTATTAGATAATTTTGAATCTATTTGTAATGATCTAAATATAGGTTTACCAGCTGAAATCAAAGCAAGACAAAAACAATATGAATATTATCGCGATTTACTCTTGACATTCGCAGAAAAAGGTAACACGATTGTGACAGACAGACAGACAGACAGACAGACAGACAGACAGACAGACAGAGCTGAATGTAATTAAACTTTTACAATATGTTTTTGGATATGCTGTTGTAAAATTAGATGATATCGTTGATTTCAGAAATGGAAAAGGACACGAAAAAAATATTATTGACAACGGAAAATATATTGTTGTAAATTCCAAATTTGTATCTACAAATGGAGAAGTAAAAAAATATTCAGATCAACAGATTTGTCCATTGTATAAAAATGATATTCTTATGGTCATGAGTGATTTACCAAATGGGCGTGCATTAGCAAAATGTTATTTGGTAGAGGAAAATGACAAGTATACATTAAATCAACGAATTGGAGCTTTTACTGTAAATAGAACACATTTAATAAGTACCAAATATTTGTATTATGTTTTAAATCGAAACAGACAACTTTTAAGATACGATAATGGAGCAGATCAAACAAACTTGCGAAAAAATGATATTTTAAATATTTCAATAGCTATTCCAACAATAGAGGAACAACAAAAGATTACAGATATTTTAGATCGTTTTGACAGCATTTGTAATGATTTATCCATAGGACTTCCGGCTGAAATAGAAGCACGTAAAAAACAATATGAATATTATCGAGATAAACTGCTAACCTTTAAAGAATTGCAAAAGTAAGGAGATGAGTATGTGCCATATTTTAATATTGTAGCTGAAACATCAGAAAATACGGTTGTTACAGAATATGAACCAGTTAAAAAACGTTCGGACAGTTATCAAAGTGAGGCTGAACTGGAACAAGAATTTATTCGAATGTTATGTGAACAAGGATATGAATATTTATCAATTCATACAGAAAATGACTTGATTTTAAATCTTCGTAATAAACTAGAGGAATTAAATGATTATCATTTTTCTGATACAGAATGGCAGCAGTTTTTCAAAGATAATATTGCGAATCCAAATGAGCATATTGTAGAGAAAACACGTAAGATTCAAGAAGATAATGTTCAAGTGTTGATTCGCGATAATGGTTCAACTAAAAATATAATGCTCATAGATAAAACAAATATCCACAATAATAAGCTGCAGGTTATAAACCAGTATAAGATTGGAATGGAAGAAGGAGCCAAACATAATAACCGATATGATGTAACAATTTTAGTAAATGGATTTCCATTGATTCATATTGAACTAAAGCGAAGAGGCGTAAAAATTAGAGAGGCATTTAATCAGATCAATCGTTATCAGAGAGAATCTTTTGGAGCTGGAAGTGGATTATATGAGTATGTTCAGATTTTTGTGATTTCTAATGGTACAAATACAAAATATTATTCGAATAGTACAAGACAGAATGCACAAAAAGAACAAGAAAAAAGAGGTGCAAGCAGAACCAAAACTAGCAATAGTTTTGAGTTTACATGTTTTTGGGCGGATGCTAATAATCGGGTGATTACGGATCTTGTTGATTTTACGAAAACATTCTTTGCAAAACATACAATTTTAAATATCCTTACAAAATATTGTATTTTTACATCCGAAAATATGTTAATGGTAATGCGTCCATATCAGATTACAGCAACGGAACGCATCCTTAATCGTATTGAAATAGCGAATAATTATAAAAAATATGGAAGTATAGAAGGCGGTGGATACATTTGGCATACAACAGGATCAGGTAAGACATTGACATCTTTCAAAACCGCCAGATTGGCAACAAAGCTTCCATATATTGATAAAGTATTATTTGTAGTGGATCGTAAGGATTTAGATTATCAGACAATGAAGGAATATGATCGATTTGAAAAGGGAGCTGCGAATAGTAATACATCAACTAGAATATTAAAACGTCAACTGGAAGATCCGAATACTAGTATTATAATTACAACGATTCAAAAATTAGCAACCTTTATAAAAAAGAATCCAGATCATGAAGTATATAAAGAACATATAGTCATTATCTTTGATGAATGCCATCGAAGTCAGTTTGGAGATATGCATACAGCAATTGTAAAAAATTTTAAAAGGTATCATTTGTTCGGGTTTACAGGTACACCAATATTTTCGGTTAATTCCGGAAAAGCAAAGAGTACAGGATTTTTCACAACGGCACAGACGTTTGGAGATCAACTTCATAGTTATACAATCGTTGATGCGATTAATGATAAAAATGTTCTTCCATTTCGAGTAGACTATATTAAAACCATGGATATGGATGAAGAAATTACAGATGAAATGGTATGGGACATTAATCGTGAAAAAGTTATGATGGCACAGGAACGTATTCAGCTTGTTACACAATATATACTGGAACATTTTGATCAGAAGACCTACCGTGGAGATAAAACATACATATATAATAGACTGATGAATGTGGAAGAAGTAGCCTCTGCTAAGCGTGATGAGGTAGAAGAAATTAAGGAAAAACAGAGAATTAGTGGATTTAATTCTATATTTGCAGTATCAAGTGTACCAATGGCAAAATTGTATTACCAAGAATTTAAAAAGCAAATGAAAGAAGATCCAACAAAAAGATTACGAGTGGCGACGATTTTTAGTTATGCTGCAAATGAAGAAGAATCCGATGGAATTTTATATGAAGAAAATTCAGAAGATACTTCTGCACTTGACCAATCATCTAGAGATTTCTTGGAACAAGCTATAGATGATTATAATAAAATATTTCAGACGAATTATGATACATCGAGTGACAAGTTCCAAAATTATTATAAAGATGTATCGTTACGTATGAAAAATAAGGAATTAGATATTTTAATTGTAGTAAATATGTTCCTTACAGGTTTCGATGCAACAACGTTAAATACACTTTGGGTAGATAAAAATCTAAAAATGCATGGTTTGATACAGGCATTTTCACGTACAAATCGAATTTTGAATTCTATAAAGACATTTGGAAATATTGTGTGTTTTCGGAATCTGCAAAAAAGAGTAGATAGTGCGATTTCATTATTTGGTGATAAAAATGCTGGAGGAATTGTATTATTGAAAAGTTTCAAAGATTATTATTATGGTTATGAATCTGTAGATGGTAAACCGATGCCAGGATATATGGAAATGATAGAAAATTTAAATAATGATTTTCCATTATCAGAACCACAGATTATTGGAGAACAAAATCAGAAAGATTTTATTGCATTATTTGGTGCAATTTTACGTATGAGAAATCTACTGTTGTCATTTGACGAATTTAAAGGAAATGAGTTAATTTCAGAACGTGATTTACAAGATTATCTAGGACGTTATCAGGATTTAAGAGATGAGTGGAAGAGGAAACGTCAGGAAAGTACAGATATTACAGATGATGTAGTGTTTGAGATTGAATTGATCAAACAGATTGAGATTAATATCGACTATATTCTTATGCTTGTCAAGAAATATCATGATACACATTGTAAAGATAAAGAAGTTTTGATAACAATTAATAAGGCAATAGATGCAAGTCCAGAACTACGCAGTAAGAAACAATTGATTGAGAACTTTATTTCGGGAATCAATGATGTAGATGATGTTATGGATGAGTGGCACAGCTATGTTGCAAAACAACGGAAACAAGATCTTGATACAATTATCACAGAAGAAAGATTAAAACCAGAAGATACTCGCAAGTTTATGGAAAATGCGTTTAGAGACGGAGAAATTAAAACAGTAGGAACAGATATTGACAAATTGATGCCGCCAATATCACGTTTTGGTGGAGGAGGGAGAACAAAAAAGAAACAAAATGTTATTGATAGATTAAAAGCATTTTTTGAAAAATATTTTGGTATCGGTGGTTCATCAACATTTACAGAGGAAAATCAAGAGAAAGTCACATATGATATTGAAGATATGACAGAATTACAAATGGTAGCGGATAATACATATGAAAAGAAATTATAGGTGATAAAAAGTAGGCTGATACATAGATGTATGTGTACCAGTCTATTTTTTTGTCGTATATATTGGCTATGGTAGATAAAATGAGTATTGAAAATATAGTATAAGTTGACTTGAATAAATAAAATGACAGAATAAGAATATAAATAGGACAAGAATTTATAGTCTAAAATAAATATTAGATTATAATTGTAATGTCAAAAGCAAGTTATGATTGTAAGCGAAATTACATATTTAATTTGTGAAAAGAGTTAAGTGAAAATAAGAAAGGGAAAAATAATGATAAGATATACAAACGAATTTTTAACTGATGGGGATATTACAATTGAAAGAGTGGCTAATCGGTTAAAATTGATTTCAGAAGGAATAAAAAATAGCAATAAATTAAATCTTTGTGATATTAATGTTATCTGCGAAGAAATTTTTGGAAAAATTCTAAATACATTATATGGATATGAACTTGTTACAATTGGTGTGCAAGGGAAGCCACATTATGTTGCCATTGATTTGGTGGACAAGAAAAATAAAGTTGCTTATCAAGTTACATCAACAGTACGTAGAAGTAAAATTGAAGGTACCACAGAGAAATTTGTAAAAAATAAATTGTATAAAGATATAGATGAATTGTATATTCTGATATTGAATGATGATCCTCATAAATATCGGAACGACAATAATGAAATAGATATAAAAACAACGAAAAAGTTTACTATAAAAAATAATGTAATTAATTTTGAAAAATTAATTACTGAGATAGAAACAAAAAGTAAAAATAATCCGAAGTTATTAACGAAAATTTATGGATATGTAAATATGGTTTTCGAAACGGGAAGATTGTCTTGGGAAAGTATTATTTCTAAGACAAACGAATTATCACAAGAAAATATCTATAATACGAAGGAATATTATACGTGGAAAAAGGGATTTGGGGATGTTAGTTTATTTGCTTTTATTCCAAAAAGTTATAAAGAGAAACTTTCATGCGTAGTGGAATTTAGAAAATACAATATTGAAGGCGCAATTATTTCTATAGATCAAGAAAAATTACTTAAAGATTATTTTGTTACAAAAGAGGTATTTCAAAATAAGCATATTATTGGAAGAGAAACATTAGATGATGATAGTTGGATTGAAATTGAAAATATTAGAATGAAAATAAATGCATATTCTGCATACCATTTATATTGCCTTTTTAATGATCTGCATAATGTCTATAAAGAAGCACAAATTGAAATTAACAAGATTATGGGGACAGAAGGTTTAGCAGAGAAGAATGGAAAATACTTAATTGCAAACGTTTCAAAAGAGCAATGGTTTAGAATAATTGAGTTTGCACAAAAGCATGATTGCTATAGCTATAATGAAAATGGAGATGAGGAATGGAATATATTTGATAATAAATCGGTCATTGATTTCTTTTATCTATCTCCATATTTTTATGGAAATAAAGATAAAGGTATTATACATGCTGAGATTAGAGTGGAATTTTTGTACAATGATACTGTAAATGTTTTTTGGATTCCAGGATACAAAGATACTTCTTATAATTGTATGGAGTATTTTGATAATGTAGTTAAATGGAAAGCGGATTATACTAAAGAATGGTTTTGGAATGCTCTAATACCTAAAATTAGAGAAGATGAAAAAGAAGTTAAAAATAAAGCATATGAAAATAGTTTTTTTTTAAAAGTAGTAGGAATAAAAAATAAAATCAAAAAATTTTTAGCTTAGATATGAATAAAAAGATTTGGGGAGAGGAAAAGTGTTATGTATACAGCAAATCAGATTTTGAAAAAGGATGGTTTATCATTAGAAATTTTGTATAAACTTTCATACCAATCAAAATTAGGAATAAATTTAAAAAAGAATCTTCACTATTTTGAGAAAAACAGTTTGTTTCAGGAATTAATTTGTGTGAATGAATGGTATGATAGTTTATAATTTATTATATAATATTGCAACAGATTATCGGGTAAAAAGAAGAAATATTAAAATTGAAATCATATGAACATATTCGAATTGCAGATATGTCAAAAGGGAAAGCAAATGATGATGGTTATAGAGGTGTACATGTTTATTACCAAGCAAGTAATTATCATTATCCAATAGAAATTCAGTATAATACATTTTATGATCGTCAATTAAATAATTGGTTGCATAAGTATGTATATAAGCGTAAGTATGAGAATACGATAGGCTATCTATTGCGAAAAGAATATGAGAATGGTAAAATAAAAACGGAAAGTGAATTTAAGGAGCTTCCTGTATAATAAAAAACGTGGATGTTGAAAATTGAAAATACCTCAGAGTACAATAAGACTACTGACTGGCAGGTTAGTAAAAATCTTATTATACAAAGAGGTATCTATAATGAAGTCTAACACACAGAATGCAAAAATTGAAGCTATTACAGAAAATACTTTGATGAAAAAGATTTGATTTCTTTTGGACTGGCAAATGAACAAGGGTATCTTACAAATGCAGGTGCATTGATTGTCGATGAAAGTCCTACCATGTGTTCAAGATTATTTTGCACAAGATGGAATGGATTAAATAAAAGAGGTGGAATTATTGATGCATTCGATGATGCAGAATATTCAGGAAGCGTTATATCATTAATAGATAATGGAGAGGCATTTATTAAACGAAATGCGAAGAAGATGTGGCGAAAAACAGCGAATTCAAGAGAAGAAATGCCGGAATATGTAGAACGTAGTTATCATGAAGCGTTAGTAAATGCGATAGCACATCGTGATTATTTGATTTATGGAAGTGAAGTTCATATTGATATTTTTGATAACAGAATGGAAATTTATTCTCCGGGTGGAATGCCAGATGGTTCAGTGATTCAAGAAAGAGATCCGTTAATGGTACCTTCGACTAGAAGAAATCCTGTATTGGCAGATATATTTAATCGGCTTGGTTATATGGAACGAAAGGGAAGTGGTTTTGGGAAAATAATTGGTGGATATGAATTTCAGATTAATTATGATGAGAGTAAGAAGCCATCATTTCGATCAGATAGATATCAGTTTACTGTGATAATGCCAAATTTGAATTATGATGTCCCTCAAGATGTCCCTCAAGATCTAATGGATGTACAGATTATAAAATTGATAAGAAATGATAAGAAGATAAGTACAGAAAAGATAGCAGATGTATTAGGTGTAAGTACTAAAACGGTTAAGCGTCATATAAAGAAAATGAACAATGTAAGATATGTTGGAAGCGGATATAGTGGATATTGGGAAATTAAAGTGGAAAAATAGTTTCTATTAAAGAGAAGAGAATCCTTCAGAGCAAAATACTCTGAAGGGTTTCTTTATTATAGAGGAAATACAGATTATATGATAAAATAAAACGAAAAACAAAATCAAAGAGGTAAATACTATGAATATATACGAATTAAAACAAAGAACTAATATATTATCACAGCTTCTGGAAATCTGGGAAGATTCCGTCCGTGCAACACATCATTTTCTTTCCGATGCAGAAGTAAACCAAATCAAAAAATATGTTCCACAGGCACTAACGGGAGTAAAACATCTCATTGTTGCAGAAAATGAAATCGGAATCCCAGTTGCAGTCATGGGAACACAAGACCACCGCTTGGAAATGCTGTTCATTTCTTCAAAAGAAAGAGGAAAAGGAATCGGAAAGTAGCTATTTCCAAAAGCCATTGGATTTTATGAACATATGGGATTTACGACATACAAAAGAACAGACCATGATGAAGAAGGAAATCCATATCCGCTTTTATATATGAAACGAAAGTGATAAGTAAGGAAAAAAGATTATGATCAGAAAATTAGAAAAAACAGATGTAGATAAAGTTGCAAATCTATGGTTAGAAGCAAATCTAACAGCACATGATTTTATTTCAGAAAAATATTGGAAAGATCATTTTAACATGGTAAAAGAACAACTTTTGCAAGCAGAAGTATATGTATATGAAGATTGCCAAAACATAAGTGGATTTATAGGGATAACTGATGAATATGTAGAGGGGATTTTTGTTTCTGAAAAAATGAGATCACAAGGAATCGGTAAACAGTTATTGGATTTTGTAAAAGATAAAAAAAGTAAGTTATATTTGAATGTATATCAGAAAAATATAAGAGCCGTACAGTTTTATCAGAGAGAAGATTTTGAAATTGATTGCGAAAGTATAGATGAAGATACGAGAGAAAGGGATTATGAGATGATATGGAAGGAAATTTAACGAAAGGACCAATTTTAAAAACACTAACCAAACTTGCAATTCCGATCATGGCATCATCATTTCTTGGAACATTATACAATATTACAGATATGGCATGGATCGGACTTCTTGGATCAAAAGCAGTTGCTGGAGTTGGTGTCGGAGGAATGTTTACGTGGCTTTCACAAGGATTAGCGTCGATGTCAAGAATGGGAGGGCAGGTGCAGGTAGCACAATGCGTTGGACGAGGCGACAGAGAAGAAGCTCATAAGTATGCACAGACAGCGGTTCAGCTGGCAACGCTTATGGGACTTTTATTTGCGGCAGTGATGTTGCTGTTTTTGCATCCATTCGTAGGATTCTTTCAGCTGCAAGACCCAGAGGCATTACAGGCAGCATTATCTTATACCAAGATAGCCTGTGGACTGATCGTGTTTTCGTTTTTGGCATTAACGTTAACAGGAATCTATACAGCACAGGGAGATTCAAAGACCCCATTTATAGCTAATTTCATAGGTCTTGTCACAAATATGATCTTAGATCCATTATTGATCCTAGGGCTTGGACCAGTAAATAAATTTGGGGTAAATGGAGCTGCGATCGCAACAGTAAGTGCACAGGCAATCGTTATGACTATTTTGATCCTTGGAATTATCCGACAGAAAAAACAAAATGTATTAAAAGGAATTAAATTATTTGCAAAAATTCCATTTAAATATCTAAGTGGAATCTGCAAAATTGGTATTCCAACAGCGATTCAGGGAATGGTTTACTGTGGAATTTCTATGATATTAACCCGCATGGTATCAGGCTTTGGGGCAGAAGCAGTTGCGGTCCAGAGAGTCGGAGGGCAGATTGAATCTGTTTCATGGAATACAGCCGATGGATTTGGGACAGCTCTAAATGCATTTATCGGGCAAAATTATGGAGCAGGAAAGATGGATCGTGTCAAAAAAGGATACAAAGCCTCTTTGTGCAGCGTTGGAATATGGGGAATCTTTATTACGATCATGTTTGTTTTTCAACCAAAGGCAATCGCAGAGATTTTCTTCCATGAACCAAAGGCAATTATGATCGCGATCGGATATTTGACGATCATTGGGGTGAGTGAAGCGTTTATGGCTGTAGAACTGATGACAGTAGGTGCATTATCCGGATTAGGAAAAACACATTTATGCAGTGTGATCAGCATTCTATTTACCAGTGCAAGAATTCCGCTTGCGATCATTTTGGGTGGAGCATTGCTTGGACTGGAAGGTATCTGGTGGGCATTTTCTGTAACATCAATTGTAAAAGGAATTATCTTTGTATGTACATTTTGCTGGATCACGAGAGGTAAAGGTGCGGCAAAAATGATGAAACTCTAAAATATATATGTAGACTGGAAAGGATGTAGTGATGAAAATATATATAGACTTCGATGACGTTATCTGTGAAACAGCGAAGTATTTCACCCAAATTGCAAAAGAATTATTTAATATTGATGTGCCATATCGGGAGGTACAGTTCTTTAATCTTCAGAAATCATTTGATTTAAGTGGAGAACAGTATGATGAATTGATGAAGGCAGGGCATATTCCAGAAAATTTACTAGATTATGAAGAAACACCGGGAGCCTCAGAAGTGATCAACAAGTGGGTTGATGAAGGAGATGAGGTTTTTATTGTCACAGGAAGACCATTTGCTTCTTATGAACCATCTAGAAGATGGTTGGATGAGCATCACTTAGATAGGATTCCTATTTATTTTGTTGATAAATATGGACGAGAAATGTTCAAACAGGATCATACATATAATCTGACATTAGAGGAACTTTATTGCATGCACTTTGATTTTGCAATCGAGGATTCACCAGCTGCATTTGAACATGTGCAGCATTTTAAAGATTGTAAAGTAGCTGTATATGATCGTCCGTGGAACAAGCAGGTGGAATTTCCAGATGAAAGCTTTGTGAGATGTCTGGATTGGAAGGAAATAGATAGATTATGGCAACTGCAGGTTGCTTTTCAGACGGCAGATTTATCGATATGATAAAGATGACGGAGGTGACGATTATGGAAACAAAAAAGATAATTCTTAAGCTTAGAACAGAAAGAGGAATGTCACAAGACGAGTTGGCAGATAAAGTTATGGTGACGAGACAGGCAGTATCCCGTTGGGAAAATGGAGATACAGTTCCGAATACTGATACGCTAAGGCTTTTATCAAAAGAATTTGATGTTTCAATTAATACGCTTTTGGGAGAACCGAGAAAGCTGATCTGTCAGTGCTGTGGAATGCCGATTGATGATGATTCTATCTTGGGACGTGACAAAGATGGTACATTGAATGAGGAATATTGTAAATGGTGCTATGCAGATGGAACGTACACATATAATGATATGGATGAATTGATTGATGTGTGTGTAAAGAATATGGTAAATGAAAACTTTACCGAAGAACAGGCACGTTCTTATTTGAAAGAGATGCTTCCAAAGTTGGATTACTGGAAAAGATATGATGAACTTAGTGACAATGGACAGTTTGAAGAGTTAAAAAAACAATTGATAAACGAAATAAATGATCTGCATATAGACGGACTTCCAAGGGTAGACAAGCTAAATGCACTTGTTGGGAAGTATGTGAATCTTGAATATCAACTGCCAAATGGACAAAAAGTAAAGTTTTTGGATGATCAGAAAACTTATTTGGGAAATCAAATGGAGTCTGAATTCGGAGGAGACCGGTGTTTTGGCATTCTGGCAGATATGGATTTTATTCTGGTATGTACATATGAGAAGGCTGGTAAAAATCCGGAATTATTGATATATAAAAAGAGGTAATATCAAAGAGAAAAGTCTTGACAAATAAACGACCGTTTACTATTATTAAAATATAAACGATCGTTTATTTTTTGCTGGAGGTTATCAGTATGGGAAATAGGAAAGAAGAGATATTAATTGTAGCCCTCCATCTGTTCGCCAGAGATGGTTATGAGGCTGTCTCAGTCAGTCAGATAGCAGGAGAGCTTGATATGACAAAAGGCGCATTGTACCGTCATTATAAAAGTAAAAGAGATATTTTTGACAGTATTGTAAAGCGCATGGAACAGCAGGATGGCGAACAAGCTAGAGAGAATGAAGTGCCGGAAGAGAGTATTGAAAAGACACCGGAAGAATACCAGAACGTATCATTTGATGATTTTGTGGAATATAGTAAGTCTATGTTTGAATACTGGACAGAGGATGATTTTGCATCATCGTTTCGGAAGATGCTGACAATAGAGCAGTTTCGTAGTGAAGAAATGCAGAATTTATATCAGCAATATCTGGTATCCGGACCGACAGAATACGTGAAAGAGCTGTTCAAAAATATGGAAATAGAAGATCCAGAAGAGAATGCAGTTAAATTTTATGCAAATATGTTTTTCTATTATAGCATGTATGATGGTGCAGCAGATAAGGCGAAAGCAAAAGGTCAGTTTGAACAGATGCTGGATAAAATAGTAAAAGAAATGAAATAGTAAAATAAGAGCCAGACGCTTAAGACGCAGAGCCGTTAATTCTGATACTGAAAAATCAGGATTATCGGTTTTTATTTTTAAGAAAGGACATATAAGAAATGGGAAAAAGTAATATTGAGATTCGTTTAGAGAAAAAGGAAGAACATCAGAAAGTAGAAAATCTGGTAAGAGAAAGTTTTTGGGATGTGTATCGTCCAGGATGCCTTGAGCATTATGTATTGCATCAGCTCCGAAATGACCCGGCATTTGTTCCAGAACTGGATTTTGTGATGCTTCTTAATGAAAATGGCAAAGAGAACAAGCTGATCGGTCAGAACATGTTTATGAGAACGATCATTAAAGCAGATGATGGAAGAAATATTCCAATTATGACGATGGGACCGATTTGTATTACTCCAGAATTGAAAAGACAAGGGTACGGAAAAGTCCTGCTGGATTATTCGTTGGACAAGGCGACGCAACTTGGCTGTGGTGCAGTATGTTTTGAAGGAAACATTGATTTTTATGGGAAAAGTGGATTTAAGTGTGCAAGTGAATTTAACATTCGTTATCATGGATTGCCAGAGGGGGAAGATGCATCATTCTTTTTGTGTAAAGAACTTGTACCTGGTTATCTTGATGGGATTACTGGAGAGTATGCAACACCGGAAGGCTATCTTGTAGATGAGCGGGAAGCAGAAGAGTTTGATAAGATGTTTCCTTATAAAGAGAAAAAGAAACTGCCGGGACAGATTTTTTAACTTAAAAATCTCAAAAGTGGAAGGAAGAAACACTTGTCATTGACAGGTATGTAGAATGTGATATACTATAAATAAGTTTACAATAAACTAATTTATAGTATTGGAGATTTTATATGCCAAGTAGTCCCAAAATAAAAAAAGAAGATATGTTGCAGGCTGCACTGGAGCTTATTTCAAAAAATGGATATGCCGCTCTTAATATAAAAGCTGTAGCCAGGGAACTGGGATGCTCCACAGCACCGATTTCATGGCAGTTTGGTGGAATGGATGGATTGCGTGAGGAATTGATTCCTTTTGCGGAGCAGTATGTGGAGGATAAGTATTATAGTCGGAATGAAAACGAATTTGCAACATTCGAACAGAAAGGAAAAGGAACCATTGATTTAGCATTAGAAAATCCCAATTTGTTTCGTTTCCTTTACATGGGAGAGCGAAGCCAGCTTCTAAGCATAGGCTTCGAGTTACAGACGAATAATCAGGAAGCCGTTAACGTGTATCAGGAGATGGCAGAATTGCTTGGAATTACACCAAAACAGGTAATGGATTTTGCTATGACAATGATGGTGTATACACAGGGGATAGGAACCCTTATTGCATCAGGAACCGTCAAGGATACGAAAGAAAATATGTATCGCATGCTTCACAATACCGGTATGACATATTTAAAAGGTTTAGGCGTGAAAGATAGCACTTTATGGGATTTATCAGGAGGTGACAGGTCAGATGAAAGCAGTAGTAACGGATAAATGGATCTTGTGTCCGGTATGCGGTGCAAAAACACGGACACAGATATTGGATGATACGGAATTAAAACACTTTCCGCTGTTTTGTCCAAAATGTAAAGAAAGTTTTATTATCAATGTAAAGGATCATATAGTGGATTATCAATCTATTGCCAGACGCTAGACGCAGTGCAGAAACGAAATGTTTTTTGCCTGCGTCTTTTTGGTTGGAGAGGAGAAAATATGGAATCAGATATCATTAAAATCAGCCATCTGAATAAAAGCTTTGGCGAAGTAAAAGCGGTAAATGATTTGAGCTTTCGTGTGAAAAAAGGAGAATTGTTTGCTTTTCTTGGAGTAAACGGTGCAGGGAAAAGTACAACCATTTCTATTCTTTGTGGACTGCTGAAAAAAGACAGTGGAACGGTTCAGGTAAACGGAATAGAAACTGACAAAGCCGGCGCACAGACAAAAAGGATGCTTGGTGTTGTATTTCAGGATAGCGTACTTGATAAACCACTTACGGTGAAAGAGAACCTAATGAGCAGAGCTGCTTTGTACGGCATTACAGGAAATGCCTTTGATAAGAGATTACAGGAGCTGGTCGAGATTCTGGATTTTGACGAGTTTTTAAACAGACCTGTAGGTAAGCTGTCGGGAGGTCAGAGAAGAAGAATTGATATTGCCCGTGCATTATTGCACAGACCGGAAATTTTGATTCTTGACGAGCCTACCACAGGGCTTGATCCACAGACAAGACAGTTAATCTGGAATGTTATCGAGAAGCTTCAGAAAACAGAAAATATGACAGTATTTTTGACTACACATTATATGGAAGAGGCTGCCAATGCTGGTTATGTTGTGATTCTTGACAAAGGAAGTGTTGCAGCAGAAGGTACACCGTTTGAACTTAAGAATGATTATGTACAGGATATAGTGTCTGTTTATGGTGTTTCCGAAGATGAAATAAAGTCATTGAACAGAGAATATAAAAAAATACGTGACGGATATCAGATAAAAGTAAGAAATACGAAGGAAGCTACGAAGCTTATTGTAGAGCATCAGGACCTATTCATGGATTATGAAGTAGTAAAAGGCGGTATGGATGATGTATTTCTTGCAGTCACAGGGAAGAAGCTTGGAGGTGAGCATTAATGAGAACAGTATTGGCGTTAATGAACAGGAATAGGAAACTGTTTTTTAAAGATAAAGGGATGTTGTTTACATCAATGATCACACCCGTCATTCTGATTGTTCTGTATGCTACGTTTCTTGCAAAGGTTTTCAGAGATTCTTTTACAGCAGCGATTCCGGATGTGATCACAATTTCGGATAAGCTCATTAATGGAACAGTAGCAGCACAGCTGACAGCATCACTTATGGCAGTAAGTTGTATTACTGTAACATTTTGTGTGAATCTGACTATGGTGCAGGACAAGGCAAATGGAACAAGGAAGGACTTTGATGTTTCACCTGTCAGCAGTGGAAAAATTTATTTGGGATATTTTCTGTCAACAGTTGCTAATTCTTTGATGGTCAATGGACTTGCGTTTGTATTATGCCTGGGATATTTACTTAAAATGGGATGGTATATGAATGCAGCAGATGTATTATGGGTTCTATTTGATATGATATTGCTCGTTCTGTTTGGAAGTACGCTTTCAAGTATCATTAGCTTTCCATTAACAACACAGGGACAGCTTTCGGCTGTAGGTACAATTGTCAGTGCAGGATATGGTTTTATATGTGGTGCTTATATGCCGATTTCGAATTTTGGTGCAGGTCTTCAGAAGGTGCTGTCTTATCTTCCAAGTACATATGCCACTTCATTGATTAAGAATCATATGCTTCACGGAGTATTCGTGGAGATGGAGAGAAAACATTATCCTGGTGAAATGGTTGATGTAATAAAAAGAACTCTTGATTGCAATCCGGTATTTCATGAAAATGTGGTAAGTGTAAATCAGATGATTGGTATTATGCTGGGAAGTATAGCTGTATTTGGAATTATTTATTATATTGTTACAGTGTCATCGGACAGGTAACTATAATTAAAGTAACCAAAAGGTAACTTGATAACGGATTTAAATTAGGAGATATATATGGAAAGTAAAGAAAAGAACACAAAGGAAAAAATATTGGAAGAAGCCCTGAAGTTATTTGCACAGAGTGGATATATGGGAACATCCATGAATGATATTGCTTCAAAACTTGGAGTGACCAAGGCTGCATTGTATAAGCATTATAAAAGCAAGCAGGAGATATTGGACAGTATTATTGAAAAAATGAATGCATTGGATATTGAGAGAGTAAAGCAGTATGAAATACCGGAGGGTGATCTGGAAAAGGTTATAGCTGAATATAAAGAAATGGCATTTGATAAGATTAAACAGTTCACAAAGGTGCAGTTTCTTCATTGGACAGAGGAAGAGTTTTCAAGCTGTTTTCGTAAGATGCTGACATTGGAACAGTACAGGGAACCACAGATGGCACAGTTATATCAGAATTATCTTGCTAGCGGACCATTAACATATATGGAAGCTTTGTTTTCAGGAATGTTAGGCGATGCAGGAAAAGCCAGACAGACAGCACTTGATTTTTATGGACCTATTTTTTTGCTTTACAGCATATATGATGGAGCAGAAGACAAGAGCCATGTGATAAAACTACTGGAAGAGCATATGGATCATTTCTTACAGGAAATGCAGACGAGTTGAAGGATAAAGCAATAAGACAAGATTGTCAGATAAGGATAAAGCGAGTATACCGATTATTGCAATGACAGCAAATGCATTTGAAGAAGATAAGAGAGATGCTATTGCAGCTGGAATGAATGGACATATAGCAAAGCCAATCCAGGTTGATAAATTATTGTCGATATTATCAGAAGTAATAAGGAGACAGTCGTTATATCGGCTAAAAAATGGTACTATGGGTAAAACTGATGATGCTTTTACCGATAATGTGATATACTAGTTAGTAGATTAGTATGTTTTGAATTTGGGTTATGGTTTGTGATGGAGGATTGTAGATGAAATACCTTTTAGTTGCTGAAACAGCAAATCACTTCCGTTGCATTGACATGATTATTGATGATGCAAAAGTAGCTTTGACGGAGAAGTTCATCAAAGAACTTCACTTGGTTTTGAAGAATGGCACCAGCGATTCCAGAAAAGATTGGTTTGCTGTTGGTGATTATAAGAAACTTCCAAATGAAGTTGGCGGCAGGGATACAGCCCTTCCGGAAAAAGTTGCCGATAAAATGAAAGCCTTGCTGACGGAATACAGCACCAAAGAAGAAAAGACCTTTGAGGATATTCTGGACTTCCATGTGAAGTTTGAGCGGATTCATCCATTTCAAGATGGAAACGGTCGTGTGGGCAGATTGATCATGTTTAAGGAGTGCCTGAAATACAATATTGTTCCGTTCATCATTGAGGACAATTTGAAGATGTTCTATTATCGTGGATTGAAGGAATGTGACAACGAAAAAGGATATCTGACAGATACCTGTCTGACAGCACAAGATAAATATAAAGCATATTTGGATTATTTTAGGACTACGTATTAAAAGTAAAAGGGGATAGTGCGATATGACAAGTTGGAAAAATGTGATGTGGTATGCAGTTGATTTGTAATCCATTTTTACACCTTTTGCGGATGATATTATGCGAAAATAAACCACGGTATTTTGTGCAGATATTACATGTAAATATAGATGATGTTTGGGATGCAACATGATAGAATGGTTACAA